>Ga0233431_1000495_pt1 | contig 84796 bp, 96 predicted proteins | sample SI_118_April2016_FD_179867 | JGI IMG/M metagenome (GOLD analysis project Ga0233431, IMG submission 179867) | Seawater microbial communities from Saanich Inlet, British Columbia, Canada - SI_118_April2016_200_MG | ecosystem: Environmental > Aquatic > Marine > Inlet | place: Canada: British... | reverse complement strand
CTAAAACATTTAATAAATCTGACCGATAACTTTGGATGTATTCAATTCTCAAAAGAAGATACATCTCCAGATATTAGTTCAGGATATACATTAGATGATAATGCAAGGGCACTAATCGCAACAGTCTTGCATAATTCTATATTAAATTCCCCCAAATCAGAAAAATTAACTGAAACCTATTTAAAATTTCTAGAGAATTCCCAAGAAAAAGACGGAGATTTTAAAAACCACTTTAAAAACAAGGAAGAAAAACAAGATAGCCATAGTGAGGACGCCTTCGGAAGGGCAGTTTGGGCATTAGGCTATACAATAAGTAAATCAAAAAATTCAGATATTATCAAAAGGTCTGAAAAAATGCTAAAAAAGTCTCTTCCTAAAATAAAAGAATTAGAAAACATAAGGGCCAAAGCCTTTTCAATAAATGGATTATATAATTATTACCAAAAAAACAAGAACAGATTAATCTTGTCCACAATAAAGAAATTAGCAAATTCACTTGTAGAAGAATACAATGAGAATTCGTCTCCAGATTGGGAATGGTATGAAGAAAAATTAACATATTCAAATTCCAAACTCCCAGAAGCATTATTTTTAGCATATCGAGTAACAAAAGATAAAAAATATTTAGAGGTGGCGGAAAAAACACTAAATTTCTTATCTGATATAGTTTTTATAGATGATGAATTATTGCCAGTAGGACAAGCCGGCTGGTTTGAAAAAGGCGGAAAGAGGGCACTATATGATCAACAACCAATAGATGCAGCTACAATGGTCCAGACTTGCATAACTGCCTACAAAACAACAAAGGACGAACATTACTACGAAAAAGCAGTTTTAGCCTTTAATTGGTTCCTAGGTAGAAATAATTTAAAACAAATGGTATACAATGAATCAACGGGAGGCTGTTTCGATGGTTTAACAAAAAGCAATCTAAATCTAAATCAAGGGGCAGAATCCACAATCTCATATCTATTGGCGAGATTGAGATTAGAAGAAATCAAAAGAAAAAAACATTAAAGATATTTTAAACCCTCAAAATCAAATTTAAAATCAATTACCTTTTTCCCAAATCTTTTCTTCAACTTTTTCTTATTCCCGAAAAACAAAATACTTCCACCACCACCACTGCCACAAATTTTAGCAGAAAGTGCTCCGGAATTTAATCCCTCTTTAATTATTTTTCTTATTGCAGGAGGAGCAATACTTTTATGCAATTTCATCCGTTCTTTGGTCTCTTCATTCAATAATTCTCCAAATCTCATCAAATCTTCCTTTAACAAAGCTTTTTTCATCTTAATTGTTATTTTTTTTATTTTTAACAGATTTTTTTTATTTTTTCCTTTTATTAGATCATCAATTACCGCTTTATTCGAACTTGTTGCATAATGCGGCATGCCGGTGTAAACAAGAACCAAACTATCTTCCAATTTTTTTATAAATTTTTTAGATAAGTTCAATCTATGAACATTAACCTTATTTTTCTTAAATTCAATAAAATTGATTCCCCCCATTGCGGAAGCATATTGATCCTGTTTTCCACCTACTTGCCCAATACTCTGTTCTAAATTATAAACTCCTTCTGCCAATTCTAATTTGTTCCTATTTTTAGAAATTAAAGCCAACCAAACAAGACTCATGACTCCACTGGTCCCTAGCCCCGAAGAAGTGGGTATATCTCCCTCATATTTCAATTCAACTTTCTTATCAGACGAAATCATTTCTCCAACAATATATCGATTTAAGGCAGCATCCAATACACATCCTCCGTATCTGCCTCTAAATGGGGAGATGTCCGTAGTTCCTCCAGAAAAATCAATCCTTACAGGTGCCCTAACCCTCTTTACAATTTTTATGCCCATTATTTTCTACCGTATTTGTCTTCTAACCTAATTTCATCCTTCTCACTAAAAGTACCATAAGATATTTCTAACACTTTCACTTCCTTATGGCCAGAAATTATCCGATGTGGTTTCTTCTTTGGGATATTTACTAATTCTCCTTTTTTTATTTTTTTTATTTTCCCCCCAATTTGAATCTTTCCAGAAGTTAAGAAATACCATGATTCTTCTCTCTTGAAATGATATTGTAAACTTAATTTTTGTCTAGGTTTAATCGTAAGAATCTTAACCGTACATTTTTTATTCAGAACAAATTGTTTGAAATCCCCCCAAGGGCGTTTTACCTCTTTCATAACCAAAATCTAGAATCTTTAATTTATATAGGTTATGATTATAGAAACATTTATTTAATTGAAGCGATTTCTAATGGTATGAAAAAAGTTTTAGTAATAATTGCCCATCCGGACGATGAAACTATTTGGATGGGAGGAACACTTCTAAAAAACAAAGAGTCTTGGGATACTACCATAATAAGTCTCTGTAGAAAAGATGATGCGGATCGTGCACCCAAATTTAAAAAAATTTGTAAGGAATATGGGGCAAATTGCCATATATCTAATTTAGATGATGAGACAATGGAAGACATAAGTTCCGAAGAGGTAACAGAAAGAATAAAAAATTATGCAAAAAAAGAGTACGATTATTTATTTACACACGGAAAAAACGGAGAGTACGGGCATAAAAGGCATATAGATGTGTACAAAGCTGTAAATAAAATGCTAAAAAACAAAACTCTAAAAGCAAAAAAAGTTTTCTACTTTGCCTACAATAAAAAAGGAGATTTTTCCTATCCAAATAAAGAATCAGATAAACTTATATATCTAAATAAAGCAACACACAAAGAAAAGAAGCGGCTAATTCAAGACATTTATGGATTCTCAAAAGGGGGATTTGAAGAAGTTTGCTGCAGAAATATGGAGGCATTCAAAATTAAAAGATGAAAATATTATTACTTTATCCTTACCCTCCTGAACCGGATGGGGTAAGTCTTCAAGGACATATGTTGTACAAAGGCCTACTTGATGCAGGCGTAGATGTAGTGCCGTGTCACTTCAATGATAGTTTACAAAAAGAATTTTATCTAAGACACTTTAAGCCAGATGTATGCATTGGCTTAGGTTTTTGGGGGAATGTTCCAGAAATAATAAGAGAGCCCCTAAAGTGGGGAATAACTCCCATCCCATGGTTTAATGCAGATGGTTGGGTAGCAAACTACCAAAATGAATTTGATCAATTAAAATTAATGTTTACAACAAGTGAGTGGGTCAGAAGCATATATCAAAGAGATGGAGTAGATGTTTCAAAAATAATGCCTATGCATATAGGTATTGACACAGACATGTTCAAACCAATGAATAATCCAGAGATGAATCTAGCAGTAAGGAGGATGCTCGGCGTAAGGGACAACGAGAAGTTAATTCTAACTATGGGTGGAGATGTTACTAGTAAGGGTGCTCAAGAAATGATGAAGGCCCTAGCTAAAATAAATAAAGATTTCAAAGAATGGAGATATGTTTGTAAAACCTGGCCCAGCGAATGTGCCCATGAATGGAGAGAAAAAGAAGAAAGGTTGGCCGAGGAGTTAGGAATTAGAGATAAAATAATTTTTATAGATGATATCTGGTCTCCTGAATTTATAGCAAGGGTTCTAAACGCATGCGATATTTATGCTGCCCCTTCAAGAATAGAGGGATTTGGGATGATACAGGTGGAGGCAATGGCCTGTGGGAAACCTGTAGTCTCAATTGATGTTGGAGGGCCTGCAGAAACAATTATCCATAATAAAACTGGATTCTTAGCAAGGGTGGCAGAAGAGATTCAACTAACGGAAGAATGGGCAGATCAAGGAATGGGATATTCAACCAAACAAGTAGTTAAATTTAAGGTTCCAAAAACATTTGCATACAGAGCAAATGTTAATGACCTAGCTAAATATACGGAGCGATTGCTACTTGATCCAGATCTTTGTAAGCAGATGGGTGAAGAAGGAAGAAAACACACAGTAGAAAACCTAGACTATAGGGTAATCGCAAGGAAAATGGTAGAGGTAATAGAAACAAAATTAGAATTATCTCACAAAGCATAATCATTTTTTCAATTTCTTAAACAATCTACTTAAACTAATTTTCTTAACTGTTGTAACTAAATCTCCTGCCCCGGAAAAAATAAGCAAATCTTCCCCATTTTTATCAATAACAGCACCTGTAGGAAAAATGATTCTCTTGTTCTCAAAGGTACTAATCTCATGTCTTTTCATAGGAAACAAAATAGGAACTTCCGATTTAGCTAACAATTTTTTAGGGTTATTCAAATCAAACAATGCTACCCCTGCACAATAAATAGAATCTTTTTTTCTAAGTACACCTGAAAGCGTATCGGATATTTCCATTCTCTCAACTATCTTTTCAACAACTTCCTTCCGAGTATTACTCATAACTCCGTGATATATCAACAACCAACCCTTATCTGTTTTTATAGGCGGAGCTCCTGCCCCACTTCTTTCATAATCCCAATCTCCTTTTTTAGTTAAATTAATGGCGTCTAATTTGCCCCAAGAAATCAAATCTTTAGAAAAAGCAATCCACATATGTGGCGGAGAAAAGTGAAAACTACTCTCAGGCCTATCAAAGACAACATATTCTCCTTTTATTTTTTCAGGAAATAAAACCACATCTTTATCCTGCTCTCCAAATATTATCCCCATTCTTTTCCAGGCTTTCAAATCCTTAGAAACTGCCAAACTAGTGGAGATATTCTCTTTCCTAGATAAACTAACATACGTCATATGGTATAAATTGTCAATTTTGGTTATTCTCGGATCCTCTACTCCTAGTTCGCCATCAGTACAAATTCCAAAAAAACTAGGGTTCTTTTCAATTGATTTGACCTTAAACCCAGATGAATCCAAGATAACTTTTCTAAAATGGGAAATAAATGTTAGCCTCTTAGTCTCATCCTTAAAAACAATATCTACTTCAGAACTATCTGCTACCATTTCTTTTTCAAACCTATCTATCTTAATCTTATATTTCCCTCTTCCAACCAATCTTGGGGAATAAAAATAGTTTTCATCCTTTTTCTTTATTAATTCCTCAACAACTCGGATATATAGTACTATGTCCCCATTGGTAGCCCTAACTGCGGCCGGATTAAAAGTCCCAGTAATTTTGAATAAAGGAGAAGAAGGAGATATATCTTTTGGCTTTATTAGAATACAATCTTTTTTTATCTTTACCATATTAAATTAAGACCTTCCTCTTTTTTAAAGAATTGTATGCCAAAATATATGTCCCCGCATCCCATGCCTGAAGTTTTCCATAACTTTTCTTAGTTTTAGGATCTATCCACTCTGGGAATAAATTTCCATCCAAATTAGATTTTGCAACACTCTCAAGTTCCTTCTTAGCCAGTTTATATTTTTTCAACTTTATCAAAGCAAGAACATAGAATGCTCCGATATATGGCCATATGCCCCCATTCAGGTAATGATTTGGAGTTGCTCCAGCATCATAATAATAATCTTCCCAATATTCACTAGATTTTTTTATTGGTGGACTAATACATTTAACAGGGTAAGGTAAATTGATTTTTTTCTTTCTCATATAACTTAAAATTCTTTTCGACTGCTTTTTATCTGCCAATCCAAATATTATCGCTAAGGTATTTCCTAAAGAATCAAACCAATCTCCTATCTCTTTGTATTTATTATGATTTTTCCACCTATACGCCCAATAATAATCTCCACCCCATAGTTTGTTATCATCCTTTTTATTCACCTCAGACTTAAGATTTCTTAAAGTCTTTCTATCTTTTGTAAACTTTAGAACACCAGCATATAGGGCCTGAGTGTTAATAGTATCTCCATATTTATTTGGGAACGCATCTTGCCAGTCCGTTGTTGGAAGTTGCTCCAGAGTAACATTTTCCCCAAAATCTTGGTATTTTATCCATACCAAAGATTTCTCAATAGAATTTTGATATCTATTAAAGAGAGATTTATCTCCATACCTTTTCATATAGACATAATGTCCAATCACAAACCAAAGAGTAGAGTCTATAGATTTAAACTCTGCTTTTTGTTTTTTTCTGTTGAAATTAAGAATTGCATTTGGTATTTGCCCATTTTTACTCTGAAATTTTGCCAAAGTAACCAAACTTTTTCTAAACTGAGATTTTATAAATTTATCATTATCAGAGCTTGCCCCAATCAAACTGATCATACTATCTCTAGCCCACACCCCCCTATATCCATCTTTTCCTCCAGAAGCATATAGGCCATTTTTTGTAGAACACTCTTTCAAAGTTTCCTTTGCTTTTTCATAGCATTCATCCAAGATATTCTTTTCCACCATCTTCCTAATTTTAGATAAGGGATATTTTAAATTTAACCCTTTATAATCATAGCAACACACCTGCTTTCTTATCGATTATTATTGTGACATTTTTATGTTTTCTGAGAAAACTAGCAGGACAATTCCCCCCAATTTTTCCCTTAATTAAACCTTTTACTGCTTTTGCCTTATCTTTTCCTGATGCCAAAAGAATTATTTTCTTTGCAGACATTATGGTCTTAATTCCCATGCTAAGGCCCTGTTTTTGACCTTTCTTATTTTTTGTAGTAGTTGGTGTCAATTCAACTAGTCTTGTTTTTGAGCCATATTTTGATCCAGGTTCATTATATGCAATATGTCCATTAGTCCCCAATCCTAAAAATTGAATGTCAATTAGATTCTTTTTAATCTTACTTTCATATCTTTCAAATTCTTTTTTTAGGTTTTTAGAATCTCCATTTAGAAAATTTATATTTAATTTTTTCATATTAACTTTCCTAAAGAAATTCTTTTCCATATAATAATATAAGCTCTTCTTATTTGTTTTCTTAATTGGGTAGTATTCATCCAAATTAAAACTTTTAGCTTTAGAAAAATCGGCTTTACTTTTTACCAAATTTTTATAAAATCCTAACTGAGTTTTTCCAGTTGCAAAACCAATAACTAAATTTGGTTTCACACTAATCTCATCAAGGAGTATATCAGAGGCTATTTTTGACATGGCCCCATAGTTCTTAACTCTAACAAGTCTCATATACGTAATTAAAAAAAGAATTATTTAAGGTTTATCCTTTCATAACGCCCATCGGAATCAATCTAGCAACCTTTTTACCAATTCCAACCTTATCTGCAGATTCAACAATTTCATCTACATCCTTATAGGCTCCAGGACTTTCTTCAGTAATCCCTCTTCGGGATGCAGCCCTAATATAGACCTTGTTCTCTTCTAATTCTCTAATAACTTTATCTGAATTAAACTTCCTATTGGCCTCATGCCTAGACATCATTCTACCTGCACCATGGGGTGCACTAGAAAAAGTTTCATTCATCGCTTTATCTGTTCCAACTAAAACCCATGATGAAGTTCCCATACTTCCTGGAACTAAAATTGGTTGGCCAACCGCCCTATAGACTTTTGGTATTTCTTTATGTCCTGGACCAAACGCTCTAGTCGCACCCTTTCTGTGAACATACAATTTAGTATCCTTGCCAGCGATCTTATACTCTTCAACTTTTGCAATATTATGTGCCACATCATATAACAAATCTAATTTAACTTCAGGACCAAAAACTTTCTCGAAAGATTTCCTAATAAAATGAGTAATTACTTGTCTATTACACCAACCAAAATTTGCAGCAGAGGACATAGCTCCAAGATAATCTTTTGCTAATTGAGAATCCGCAGGAGCATAAGCCAAATCTTTCTCAGGAAGTTCATCTACTACCTCTGAGAACTCGTTCTCAATTTTCCTTAAATAATCCCCACAAATTTGATGTCCCAATCCCCTGCTTCCAGTATGCACCATAACAACAACCTGATCTTTCTTCAAATCAAATATTTTAGCAACTTCCTCATTAAAAATCTCATCAACATACTGTACTTCTAAAAAATGATTTCCCGCTCCCAATGTTCCTAATTGCCTTCTTCCTCTTTTCCTGGCCCTAGGACTAACCTTTGAAGCATTCGCAGTCTTCATATAACCATTCTCCTCACATCTTTCTAAATCTTCCTTGGTTGCATATTTATTTTCCAATGCCCATTTCAACCCAAAATTTAAGACCTCATCTAAATCTTCATCACTCAATCGAATATTAGATTCACTCCCAACTCCGGAAGGAACATTCTCAAACAATGTATTAATTATCTCTTTAATTTTCTTTTCAATATCTTCTTTCATTAAATTAGTAACTAATAGCCTAACCCCACAATTAATATCAAACCCAACTCCTCCTGGGGAAATGCACCCTTTCTCCGTATCAAAAGCAGCAACGCCGCCAATTGAAAAACCATAGCCCTGATGTGCATCACTCAACATGATACTCTGTTTGTAGATTCCTGGCATGCAAGCTACATTAACCCCTTGTTGAAGAGACTCATCTGTTTTAATCTTCTTCATCAATTTATCAGATGCAAATATCTTAACAGGGACATTCATATTCCCCTCTTTATCAATCTGATAAACATCTTCTTTTACTTTCTTTAATTTTTTATCCCATTTAGTTACCATTTTTTAAATATCCACTACAACAACAGCTTCGTAACCCTTTTTAACTTTTTTTATTTCCATATCACTATAGGTAACTGCCTTAATATCTCCACTAACTTCATAATTATTTATATCATCTCCGACGACAACAGCACATATGGTAAAATCTTTAGAAACTTTAAGATTTTTAACTTTTGAAAGAAAAAAATGCTCGGTGTCCAATAAAAATATTAACTCCTCCAAAAAATCATACAACAAGCTTTCATAATTCCTACTCTTAATTGAAATTTTTCTTTCCTTTATAGGTTTGACTTTATCCGTTTCTCCTAAAATATTAAACATTGCAAGTGCCGAATTACAAAAAACCTCGTCGATATCCTTGCCAAAAGATCTAAACTTAGCATCTGCAGTGTGTTTTAAGTATTTGAATTTCATATCATATTAATCATGCGTTAAGTTTAAAAGATTTTTCAAAAAAGAAAAAGTTTATAAATATAATTTATCAAAATCTAATTAATTAAATGCTCGTATTAAATGCGGAGGTGCACTTTAATGGTAAAAAAACGAAAGGTTGCTAAGAAAAAACCGGTCAAAAAGAGAACAGTGAAGAAAAAAGTAGTAAAAAAGAAACCTGTTAAGAAAAAGGTTGTCAAAAAAAAGGCTGTGAAGAAAAAAGTAGTAAAAAAGAAACCTGTCAAAAAAAAGGTTGTCAAAAAAAAGGCTGTGAAGAAAAAGGTTGCTAAGAAAAAACCGGTCAAAAAGAGAACAGTGAAGAAAAAAGTAGTAAAAAAGAAATCTGTTAAGAAAAAGGCAGCCAAAAAACGAAAGAGATAATTTATTAATTTATTTTTCTTATTTTTATTTAGATTTTATTTTTTCATTGGCTCTATCTTTGCCACCTTTTTTATAAACTCTTTGTCTTCGCTTCATTTTCTTATCCTTCTTAGATTTTCTGTTCGAGTCTACAGTTGCCATTTTATTTTCAAACCTTTAATATATCTTTAAATAGCTTTTTTAATTCTTCTTTTGATCTTCCGCCAGTGACCATCATGGGTTTTCCCTCTAATGGAATAAATAGTAATGAGGGGATGCTCATAATGCCAAAAGATGCGGCTAACTCTTGTTCCTTTTGAGTATCTATTTTGTAAATACTTATTTTTCCTTCATATTCCTTTGATAACTCATCAATAACAGGAGAAAGCATCTTACAAGGCATACACCATTCTGCATAAAAATCAATCAATGCAGGGGTTTTCCCCAAATACTTCCAATCTCCTCCCCTGGAATAATCAAATACCTTCAGCTTAAAACTTTCCTTTGTTAAATGTTCTGCCATTTTATTTCCAATCCGTAGCTACCTCTACATTTTTAATATACTTATATGCCTCTAATCCAGCTTTTGCTCCTTCTCCTGCGGAAACAATAATTTGTTTATACGGGACAGTTGAAACATCACCTGCGGCAAAAAATCCTTCTTGATTAGTTCTGCAGCGATCATCAATAATGATTTCGTTCATCTTATTCCTTTTTACTAATCCTTTCAACCAATCTGTCTTTAGTTCATAACCAATCTCCACAAAAATTCCATCTACATCTAATATTTTTTTCTCCTTGGTTTTTAAGTTTTCTATAGTCAGCCCACTAACAAACTTATCTCCCTTAATCTCTGTAGGAATAGTACTTGTCATCATTTCAATTTTTTTCATCTTCTTAATTTTATCAACTGTTACTTCATCCGCTCTAAATTCCTCTCTCCGATGGATCAAATAAACCTGCTTAGAAAACTTATCCAATAGATCTGCCGCTTCTAGGGCAGAATTCCCCCCTCCAACTATTGCTACACTCTTGTCCTTGAAAAATGGAGCGTCACAAGTTGCACACGTAGAAACTCCTCGGCCTAAAAATTTGTCCTCTCCCGGGACACCTAACTTTCTAGCAGTCTTTCCCGAAGCCAAAATAATTGCTTTACTATTGTATTTCTCACCATTACTCAAACTAACTGTAAAATCCTTATCCTTCTCAATTTTATTGACCTCTCCCATAATTGTCTCTGCGCCAAATTTTTCAACCTGCATTCTAAGTTTTGACATTAATTCTGGTCCAGCGATCAATTCAAATCCAGGATAGTTTTCTATATGATTAGTCAATAGAGTTTGTCCACCAACATCTATCGTAATCAATCCAGTTTTTAGTTTTTTTCTACAGGTATAAATCGCAGCAGTCAAACCAGCTGCACCTCCACCTATAATTAAGACATCGTATTGTTTCATTTTATTTCTTTAGATATCCCTTTTCTTTTAAAGTTTCCTCTATCTTAGGTTTATTGAATCCAATTATTATTTCCCCAGCAATATCTACCACTGGAACTCCCATCTGCCCAGATTTTTCTACCATCTCATCTGCTTTAACTTTATCTTGCCCAACATCCACACTCTCAAACTCTATTTCCTTTTCTTTTAAGAATTCTTTAACCATGGTACAATAAGGGCAACTTTGTGTACTATATACTATTATTTTTTCCATTTTTTCCTCCTAACACGTTTTAACTTTATGTTTTATTATATGTTTCTCTATTCCCTTAAAAATTGGGATAATTGTATCTTTATTTAATGAGTATATTCTTTGTTTTCCTTCTTGTTTCACTGTAACAAACCCATTTTGGGTTAAACATTGTAAATTGTGACTTACCCTACTTTGTTCCATTTTAAGTTCATCCGTCAATTGACTTACATTTTTGGGGCCATTTTTTAGACATAATACTATCCCAAGACGCGTATCATTACACAAACTCTTGAAGAATCCCATATATGTTGAGTCCATCATATGATATAAGAAACATATGTTATATATAAATCTTTTGGAACTTATCACCAAACAAGAAACTTAATCAAAACCGCCAAAATTCCCAAAACAAGAAAGAAAGAATCTGAGAAAATAACTTTTCCATGTATATTTTTTGAAGAAACAAATCCTCCAATAAAAAAAGCGACTATAATTAATCCGGCTAAATAACTAAGGATAGATTCAAATGCAAAAAACAAATAACCAAGAAATAAACTAATTGCAAATCCAGAAAATAAGAAACTAATAATTCCAGCAGGACTAAACGTTTCCTTTTCCAAATCCAACATATATCCTTCTTGAACAGATTTAATACTCTTTGTTATCCAATAATAATGTATTGCCAGACTTCCCAGCATAGAAATTAAAAATATATAAATAAGATAATCTAGCCTAACATTGACGCTAAAAACCCAAAGTATACTAAACGGTAAAAACAACCAACTCAAATAATAACTTGCTAGATGATTCTCAAAATTTTTTAACATTCCATATTTTTTCGAAAATTCATAAGTTAAAACAAAGTTCATAATAGGGACCAATGCAAATATCCCTGCTAAAATCAATAAATTCATTTTATCTTATCAAAATCTAATTCCTTGGCTAATAATTCCCTAATAATTCCCTTTAAGTCTTTGATTTTAACTCTAACCTGCTTCATACTAGATACTTCCCTAAGGGTAACATCCTTTTTCTTTAAAGAGTCATGATCAACAGTAATACAGAACGAAGTTCCAACCTCATCCATCCGCCTATATCTCCTTCCAATACTCCCAGATTCATCATATACACAAACAAATTCCTTATCTAAATCCCCTAACACCTCTTTAGCTAAATCATCTAACTTATCTTTCTTCATCAAAGGGAATATTCCAATATCAATGGGGGCAATCCCTTTATCAAAATTCAACCAATCTCTCTCTTTATCATCAACTAAACTATTTTCTAATAAAGAATAAGTTGTTCTCTCTAAACCAAATGCGATTTCCAAAATTCTTGGAATTTCTCCAGAAACTTCCATTTTTGTCTTTGAAAATTCCCCATGTTGTTTTAAATCATAATCTGCCCTATCATGGACTCCACACAATTCAAACCAACCATATTTATCTGTATCTACCTCAATATCCCACGCATCCTTCGCGTAATGGACCAATTCATGGGGATTGTGTTGTCTAATTCTAATTCTTTTCGGTTCAAAGCCCATATCTCTAACTAGCTTATAGGCAACATACATCACATAGACATAAGCTTCAGTTTTCATATATTTTTTCTTAACGATTTCATTAAGTTTGATATTTACAATCTTTTTAGAACCATATTTCATCAAAGGTAAAACTTCATCAGAGAACTCTTTTAATTTTTCAAATTTCTTCTCTTGTTCTTTTAATATTATTAATTGCGCCTCTGCTTGTGTAAACTCCCTTGTTCTGAAAACTCCCTGTCTTGGACTTATCTCATTTCTATAGGCCTTGCCAATCTGAAAAACCCCAAAAGGCATTTTTGTTCTAAAAAATCTATATAATTCAGGAAAAAGTAAATATGTGGTTGTGGCTGTTTCTGGCCTTAGAAAAACCTCTTGATTTAAGCCCACATTGGTTTTCATCATTAAATTTCTTTTCTCTATTTCTCCAAAACTCCCCTTATTACATGAAGGACATTTAATTTTCTTTTTATCTAAGATTAATTTTAATTTTTTGGGATCAGTATCTTCGACATCCCCCAATAAATGATCAACCCTATATGCTGAACCACATTTATCACATAAGGTAATATAGTCAACAAGGCCATCCTTATGCCCACTAGCCTCCCAAACTTTGCTTGGCATTATAGTGGGACATTCAACTTCCCAGAAACCAAAGGCCATAAAACCTTTTCTAAAAACATTTTCAACTTTATTTTTCAATAATTTCCCCAACGGGCCCCAATCATAAAAACCAGCCAATCCACCTTGATAAATATTTGGACTAGGGCCCCAAACAAAGCCCCTTCTTTTTGCCAAATCCATTACTTTATCTTCAACTTTCATATTCTCTTAAACACTATAGCATTTTTATAACTTTTGGATATCTTTCAAAGAAACAATATTCTTTCCTTCTAATCTAGGGCAACAAGTATTCACCCACATTTTTATATCGTTAAAGTCTTCCAAGCTATTGACATTAATTTCATCACCAATAAAGATATATGATTCCTTGTCTATATTTTCTTTAAATTTCAAAGCTGTCTTCAAAGCTTGCTGACCTGGCTTTAGAGAAACAATAATACCAATCTTATCTGCCATTAGATATTTACCCAATCTAGCTTTACGTCTCTTTTCAATTTTCTCTAACTCTTCTTTCTTAAATATAGAAAATTTTTCTGTAACTGGATTCAAAAAATAAACTTCTTTTTCTTTAAGAACATCAATTAATTCTATTGGATGAAATTCTCCACTACCAACAAATAAAAAAGCATCAACTTCTTCTTTAATTTTTATTGCTTTTCCTGCATTACAACCGACCATTTGTCCAGCAACAAAAACTTCTTTACCCTCTTTTTCTAAATATGATTTAACTTTATCTAAATATTTTAAAAATTGAATCGCAGATATTAAACCGATCTTTTTCTCTTTAATTTTTATTTTCTTTAGAGAATTATTTATATCTATACCTTCCACTTCGGCAGGAACAAAAATAGTCTTAATTCCCAAAATATTTCTTTCTTCCATTATTTTTTCTTCATCTTACTAACTTCTGCTTTATCTGAGATTATTGCGGAATTGCCAGAAGGATCTTCAATAACAATTTTCACAGGAATATCCCCAATTTTTATCTTCCAAATCTTTTTCAATAGGTTTTTAGCAGATTTCCTAACCGCTGGGTCATCAGAACTATCCCGTTGTCCTTCAATAACCTTTTCAAATTTTCCAATTAATCCTTCAATATTTGAAATAAACCCATCACTTCCTTCTCCAGACTCCACGCTCATCCTTAATGTAGGCACCTTAACAGTTGCATTTGAAGATTTTATAACTCGTACCTTCATATCCTCTTCAGAACTAGTTTCAAAGATGATTTTTACTGGTTCCCTCTCCTCAGCCGCCTCTACATCTGCTTTAGAAAATCCACACTCAGTACAATTAATAGAAAAAACAAAAGTCTTTCCAAAATATGGGATATCAATTTCTTCTTCTCTTAAAATTGCCTTTTTCTTTCCACATACAGGGCATAATTGGTTTTTTATTTCATCCATACAACTTAAAATATAACAAAAATTTATAAAATTAATTATTCTGCAGAGTCCATTTCAGAACCTGAAGATCTATGTACTCCTGCAAAACTAGGGGTAACCACTATCCAATCCTCTGAAAATCCAGCAATATCCCCATCAATAGCATCACAAGTCTTTTTTAGCTTATTAATCGCTCTTTTTAGCTCAACAGGATCTCTTTCTCTTAATGGGCCAATATTTACCAACCCAATCGTATATCCGTCTCTAAGGGTATCCAATATTGGTTTTATATCTGAGAAATCTTCTAGTGAAAAAGGTCTAACAACTATCTTTGCTTTTGCATCCTTTGTATCTGTCTCTAACTGGACATAATCCTCTTCAAACTCATCCGGGAAGTCTTTTTCATCCCCTATTTCGCCCTTAAATTTTGAAAAAAAATCCTTCATATTGACTCACATCATGTGTAGCTACCTAAAATTTATAAAGATTTCTATTGCGGAATACTCTCTAATTTACATACTATGTCCCATAATTGGGTCTTTATTTGGATTGGAATATTTGAGTCTTCATTGAGATCATCTAATTCTGCCAGAGACCTATCAATTTTTATAGAAATATTTACTCCTTCCTTTGTTAAGACAGAACATATTTCTCTGATTTTACACTTAACATTCTTTGGGGTATACTCATCACTATCCAATTCCTCTAGGCCCTCTAAAATTTCGCTCAAAAATTCATTCTTCATCTTTAACAGATCCCATGACTTCTTCCTGTAAGGGAAGTATCTCTTCTCTCAATTTAGCATCCTGCTTATCGATTTCAGAGATTCTCTTATCCAGCAAATCTTTTTTATCGCCTAACTCTTTGTTAAGTTTATCTTTATCTGCCTTAATCATGATCTGTCCAAAAATTCTATAAACTTCTTCAGAATCTTTTGATTCAGCCAAAGCGTTCTCAATTTCCAACAATTGTCCCTGAAAATTCTGTTTTTGCATAAGAAAATTCTGCAATCTCTGCTCCATCATTTGAAGCTGCCCTATTTTTTTCTGAATATCTTCTTTTTCCATTTTTAGTCCGCTTTTACTTTTATAGTATTGGTCCTTGGTTTAAATAAGATTTTAGAGCCACAATATGGACATCTAACTCTCTTTCTAACATGTTCCCCTTTAACAATTTTTCCACATTTAAAACATTTATATTCTGTCATCTTATTCCTCAAAAGAATATGCTCTTCCAGCAAATTTTGTATCACATTTTTTACAATGCCAAATTCCCGCACTAACTCTTTTAACTTTGTCCTTTAAACACCTTGGGCAAGTGTATTTTTCTTTCTGTTTTTTTTCTATCTTAGACAACTTGTGCTTTATGGTTCCACCATATCTTGCTCCAAATCTTCCAGTGCTTCCTTGTTTTTTCTTACCCATTTTCTAAAAACATTACTTTTTGTGTTAAATCTGGTTTTAAAAATGTTTCTATTAACAAAACATGGGACTACCCGGATTTGAACCGGGGTCGGCAGGTCCCAAACCTACAATGCTATCCAAGCTACACCATAGCCCCAACAATAATATTGTGCTAATATTTTACTTATAAACCTATTGATTAAGAACCAGATTATTGGAATCCAAGACAAGCAGCAAGGTCATCACCAATAATTCCTGACTCGACCCTTCCTCCATCTGGGAGGCTACGGGCCACTATGAGTTTAGCTACTATATCTCTAAATCTGCTGGGATCAACTTCAGTATTGCCCCGGGAATTAAGAAATTTTCTTCCCTTGTAACCCATACTTACTAATGCACCCAATATCAAATGATCTGCTCCAACCCCCATATTGACTAACTCTAAGAATTCCCTAGCATGCCGAACTAAAACATAAGTATATCCATGTGATTTTTCCGCAGAACATGTTTCACCCGAATCAGCATAGAGTCTAAGTTCCGCATCTTCTTCTACACGATATTCTACAATTCCCATATATTTAGAACTAACAAAAAAATTATAAAGCTTTTGAAAATCACTTCTTTTCTTCTTTCTTAGGCTCTTCTTTCTTCTCTTCAGGCTTTTCCTCTGTTTCTTCTTCTTCTTTCTTCTTCTCTTCTTCTACCTTTGCTTTAGCAACTGCCGCCTGCTTAGATTCCATGGCCTTGAACTCAGAATTTAATTTTTCCTGTTTTTCAGGATCAACTTCAGTCTTCTCTTCGTTTATTTCCTTATCATATTTTCCTTCAAAAACATCTTGAGAAACTTCTTTAGCTTCTTTACTCTCAATTAGAATGCCTAAACTTTGACAGCTTCCTATAACCATTCTAACTGCAGATTTCAAATTATTGGCTAACAAAGAATCCATCTTCATTTTTGAGATTTTTATTATCTGCTCAATGGCCAAATTCCCTGCTTTTACATTTGCCTGATCTCCAGATCCCTTTTTCAAATTAATTTCGGTTTTAACTAATTCCGAAACAGAGGGACTTCCAACCTCTACTTCAAAAGATTTATCTCCAGTTTCAACCGTGACTTTTACAGGAACCTTCATTCCAATAAAGTTTTTAGTTTTTTCATTAATAATTTTTAAAATTTCTTGTAAATTAACTCCCAATGGGCCAAACGCTTTTCCCATTGCTGCTCCTGCTGAGGCCTTCCCACCTTCTACAATCACATTGACAGTTTCTTTACTCATTTTCTTCTGCTCCTTCCTCTCTCCTTATAACTCTTACGGAATCCAGCTTTACAGTAATCGGGATCGGTACTGCAGCCTCCAATAGTTCGACAATAACTTCTTCCTTTACCTGATCAATCCTTACTACCTTAGCTTTCTCCCTCTTGAATGGACCAGTAATTATCTCAACAATATCATTCTTCCTAATATTTACTTCGGTCTTGGCTTGTTCCAACATAGATTCAACTTCAGAATATTCTAAATGTTTTGATAATAGTCCTCGAGCATATGGGACCCTAGAAATAGATTCTTCCGCAGCCTGTCTTGAAGGAGCTTCAATAAAAATATAACCTCTCAACCCATGTGGCCTAAATAAACTATAAATATCAATTCCTTTCCTTTCCGCATTTGCAGCTACGAAATCTAATACCTGGTCCTCCCTATTTGCAGTTGTTCTTAGTGCAAAAATATATGATCTTTCTTCTTCGCTCATGTTTTGAAAAACACTCCTATTAAATATATTATAAATCCTATAAAACCAAGTAATAAAGTCCCTAGTCCAGATACCTTTAAGGTTATTTTATATTCGTCTCTACTAGGTTTCTTCGTTACCTTCAATACCCTTTTATTTTGTTTCAAAAAGCTTTTCGTTTTTGATCCAAAACTTTGTTTTTCTTGTTCCATCCTCTAGACCTTTTAATTTCTTAGAACCTAAAAATGTTGCATTTAACTCATTTATAAAACTTTCTAAATAAAAAAAAGGTTAATAAAATTAATCCACAAACTCTATTCCGAGTTCTTTTTCAATGTCCTTCTTTTTCTTTTCAGTCGGTAGAGTTTTATGACCAAATATCTGTGGACTCTGAACTCCTGTAACAATCAACATAACCCTTAGCGTTTTATCCATATCTTCCGATATTTGTGCCCCCCAGATTATTCTAGCATCTTCATCTAATCTTGCTGAAACACTTTCTACAATACTCTTCGCTTCAGTTAGTGACATATCCGATCCGCCAACAATATTTATCAGAGCGCCATTTGCTCCTGTAATGTCCACATCTAATAATGGATTGTTAATCGCGTGTTCTACTGCTTCCATTGCTCTATTCTCACTGTCGCTTTCACCAACGCCAATTGATGCCGCTCCACCTTTTCCCATCACTGTCTTTATATCTGCAAAATCCAAGTTAACTAATCCTGCCTTTGTAACCAATTCTGCAATTCCTTTAACGGCATTAGTCAGAATTTCATCTGCAACCTTAAAAGAAGTATGCAACGGCAAGTCTGGGGCCAGCTCCAAGAGTTTATCATTTGGTATAACTATTAATGTATCTACAATATTCTCTAATTTTTCTAATCCAATCAAAGCATTCTCATATCTTCTCTGGCCTTCCATCTCAAAAGGAATAGTAACTATACCTACAGTCAGAATTCCTAATTTCTTGGCAATATCTGCTATAACTGGAGCACTTCCTGTTCCAGTTCCGCCGCCAAGTCCACAAGTAATGAAAACTAAATCTGCACCCTTTATCATCTCTCTTATTTCATGTTCACTCTCTCTTGCAGCTTCTTCACCTATTTGAGGTACACTTCCTGCCCCCAAGCCTCTCGTGATATCTTTTCCGATTAAAGCCTTTTTTGTAGCATTTGTATATAATAAATCTTGGGCATCAGTATTAATCGCGATAGTCTCCGCACCAGCGATTCCCACCTCAGAAATTCTATTAATTGTATTATTTCCTGCTCCACCTGCGCCAATAACTTTTATTTTTGCCTTCTGCTCTGAAATTAATGATTCCAACTCTTCATCAATGTTGCTTAGCCTTTCTGGCAATGCTCTAGAAATTGAGTCCACTGATCTTGCGCTTTCAATAATGCTATCCATTCTAAACCCCTTTAAATGTTATATTTGGGGGGAAATAACCGCAGTATTTAAATTTAATTATTCTGAAGTAGTAGGTTCTTTTTTCTTCGTTGAGAATTCAATAGACTTGATTTCTGGGACCAGTTTAGAGATTTTTTCTTTAATGAAATTTAACATGTTATCTGGAATAGGGAAATCCGTTTCAATATTCAATTTATCCCCATTTAATTCAATCTTATACCTATCTGCAGGTAAACCCATAAAGGATTTTAGCAACCCATCTGCCTTTTCTTTTGCAGATTTTATTATTTTTATTATTTTTATATCAAAAATTAAATCTCTCCCCGCCAATGGGTGATTAAAATCAACAGTTACTCTCCCTCCAGATACACTTCTAATAATGCCGGCCATTCCTTCTGCATTAATCTGCATTCCTGGATGAGGATTCATCTTTTGTTTTGTGAATAATGCCTTAGAAACAACCCTAACTAATTTCGGATTTTTCTTTCCGTATGCTGCCTCGGAAGGAATTTCAAAAGTATAGGGTTTTTCCTCTTCACACCCTTCTAAATTTTTATCTAAACCTTTAATAACAAATTTTTCACCAACACAAACAAGCAAAGGTGAATATTCTTTTTTAGGGATCTGATTTTTCTCACCAACTGCCCCTATATTAGTATCAAAAATTTTTCCACTAATCAACTTTCCAGTATATTCTAACTCAATAAAATCTCCTTTCTTTACTTTAACCATAAAACTTGAGAAAAACCATTCTATTTAAAACTTGTCCCTTCATCAAAAAGCTTATTAAGTAAATATGTCTTATACAAATATGTTATTTGGACTTAGTGCTGGATGGGATATAATCATCATTTTAGTTATATATATTTTCTCTGGATTAAAAGTAGTTACTGAGTATCAAAGAGGGGTTAGATTCACTCTCGGAAAATTTACTAGCGTAATGAAACCAGGATTAAGAATTGTTTTCCCCATATTCCAAAAATGGAAAAGGGTGGATATGAGAATAAAGGCAGTAGATGTCCCAAATCAAGATTGCATGACAAGAGATAATGTTAGTTTAAATGTGAATGCAGTATTGTATTATAAGGTTGATACTGCTCAGAATGCAATATTAAAAGTTGAAAATTATAATTATGCGGTATCACAATTAGCTCAAACAACAATGAGGGATGTCGTAGGAGAAGTTTCATTGGATAAAGTACTTAGTGAGAGAGAGATGCTAAGCAAAAGAATACAACAAATTGTCGATAAAGCAACAGATCCCTGGGGGATAAAAGTAGAATCCGTGGAACTCAAACACATAGAACTAGCAGAGAATCTAAAAAGAACGATGGCAAAAGAAGCAGAAGCAGAAAGGGAAAAAAGGGCAGTAATAATAAAGGCATCAGGAGAAGTAATGGCTGCAAAGGATATGGCAAAGGCCGCTTCAATACTCTCTGGCTCAGCAGGAGCATTACATTTAAGAACACTTCAAACACTAAATGATCTTAGTTCTGACCAAAGTAATACAATCGTTTTTGCTACACCCATAGAGGTTCTCGAAGCATTTAAAGGACTAGCAAAGAAAAAATAATTGAAAAAATATATAAATTTCTACGTGTTCCCCTTTTTATGGTAAATTGGAGAGAAAGCGTAAAATCGCCACTAAATTTACATCTCGAGAAGGTAATCAGAAAATCTGCAGAGCAAAGAGAAATTATCAAATTAGCAGATGACAAGAAAACAGCCCAGCTATGGATTGCAATCTCCCAATTATCAAAAGATCTACAAGAATCAAAAATAAGGATAAAATATTTAGAATCAATACTAGTGGGCCTACTTGGATCGAAGAGAAAACGCACAAAATCCAAGAAAGAAATATCAGAATTGAATAAATTAATTGATACTCTAAAGAAATTTTAAAACAAAAACTTTATAAAATACTTTTTTTCTCTTTTTAGCATGGATAAAAAAGTAGTGAGTGCTTCCAGCCTAAAAGTTGGAGGTTATGTGATATTTGATAATGTTGCTTGCAAGGTAACTTCAATTGATATTTCAAGGACCGGAAAGCATGGACATGCAAAGGCAAGAATACAAGCAATTTCCTTAATGGAAGGAGTGAAAAAAGTAAAACTCTTTCCTGGGCACGATAAAGTTGATGTGCCCATAATCGAAAAAGAAAGCGCACAAGTACTCTCCTTAGCTGAGAATTCCGCAAACGTTATGGATATGAAAACATATGAAACATTTGATCTGAAAATCCCAGAGGATATGAAAGGGAAAGTAAAAGAAGGCGACCAAGTAAACTATTGGATAATAATGGGAGAAAAAGTATTAAAACAGAAATAAAATGGCACAAAAATTTCCAGAAGCACAAAAAAGACTATTCGCAAATGTATTTGTTTGTAAGAAATGCAAAACAAAACGAAGATCTACTATGCAAAAAGTATTAGAAGGAAAAATACTCTGTAAAAAATGTGGTGGTAAAGCCTTCAGAACATTAAGAAAGGCAAAATAAGATGAACTATGATTTATTATTTTTAGTAATTTTTGGATTAGTAGTCCTAGGAATAATGCTCCTAAACAAAAAGAGGACCGAAATACAAAAAATTGCGTTTCCAATTCTATATATGATTATTTATCGAACCAAATGGGGTTTATCGAGTATGGATAAACTTGCCAAGAAATTTCCAAAAACTTTGACAGTTCTTAGTTATATTTCAATCTGCCTTGGCTATCTAGGAATGGCGTTTATTACTTTTTTCTTGTTCAAGGGCCTATATGATGTTTTATTCTTCAATGCTCCATCTCCAGTTGGATTAGTTCTCCCCGGAGTAGAAACCGTTCCAGGATTACCAAAATTATCCTTCTGGCACTGGATAATCTCAATTTTTGTGCTTGCCTCCGTTCACGAATTCTCTCATGGAGTATTTGCAAGATTAAATAAAATAAAAGTAAAATCTTCAGGATTTGCATTATTAGGGATAATACTTCCAGTAGTGCCTGCTGCTTTTGTAGAACCAGATGAAAAATCAATGGCAAAGGCCTCCAAAAAGGCACAATTATCTGTTCTTGCGGCTGGATCCTTTGCAAATTTCCTAACTGCAATAGTGGCGTTTTTAATTTTTGGATTTGTTTTAGGGCCCGCAGTGGCAGGGATGATAGAAACAACTGGAGTCCTAATCGCCGGGATTGAAGAAGGGGGCCCAGCAGAAATTTCAGGTTTGCCTATAAATGAATCCATACTTGCCGTAAACAATATACCTGTAGAGAATATCGCACAATTTAAGGCGGAAATGGATAAGTATGCGCCTTATGAAAAAATTTCAATTCAAACAGAGAGCTCAACATATTATATTACTCTAACAGAATCTCCAGAAGATTCATCTAAGGGGTACCTTGGAGTTTTCTTATCTGCAAAAGAGCAGGTATATAATCCTGAAATTGAAGACAAATATGGTACTTTTTTTATCAAAGCACTTATCTGGTTAACTTTATTATTTTCCTGGTTATTCCTAATAAATTTAGGAGTTGGAATGTTCAATCTATTGCCACTAGGTATATTGGATGGAGGTAAAATGTTTTATCTAGCAATCTTGCATTTCACAAAAAACGAAACACTAACAAAAAAGATATGGAAGTATACAAATATATTATTAATAATGGTTTTACTGATACTAATATTACCCCAATTATATAACACTCTAGTTGCACCATTAATTAATTACTTTATCTAAAATATTATTTTAATCAAGAACATAATCCCTGCTTACATTAAATTCTCCCTTTTATCTAAAATTAAGCTTGAGATACTTCAACAAAATCAATTGAGGGCATATTAGTTGTAGGATCAAGATTTAAATAAGCTACAAATGTGATTTCTGGATCTTGATCGTTTCCATCATCATCTAAAAACCATTCAGTTGTCCAATAGGAAGTAGCAACTCCATCCCAAAACATTGGACCATAAGGGGGACTTGAAGGATCTAATAGGTCATCTTCTCCTCCATCATCATAATCCCAAAGCGCAAAATATAAATTCATGCCATCACACCCTTCCCCATTAACAGTTAATCTAATCCGGTCTCCCTCAGTAGCAGAGTCATCACTCTCATCATCCCCCCAATATGCAGATAATATACTACAAGTTGCAGGGTCACAATCTGGATCATCTTGATTGCTAAACCCATCACAATCTTCATCATTCTCTGCAGAGTCCTCACAAAATTCAAAATAGTCTCCAGGTTGTATCCATGGGATACATTCTCCATAATCTGAACCATCATCTAAACAAGTTTTAAATCCATTATCGCACCACCCAGGCAACCCAGTACTACATGCAACGCCATCTCCAGGGGAACATAAAACGTTACACATACAATGATTGTCTGTTTCACCACACAAATTATACATATCTTGATCTGGCTCTGGGCAGACATCCATACAAACCGGAACCTCATTATTTAGTATGTCTACATCTACAGTTGGTAAACAACAATAATCTTCTGGAACACTAGGATTCAAAATATCACAACATTTACTCTCATCATTTATTGGCTCCCCAGAATAATCTGCACAACCAAGCAAATCTAAAGAACAATCCTGTGAATAACCACAACTAATCCCTATATCCATTAAATTTGCCAAAGGATTACACCCAAAACAAAGAGGTTGAATTCCATCTGGCCTCTCAAAATTAATAAGATCGTAAGAATCATTCATAGTATATATATCAAATTCTATATCTCTATCTCCCACAGAGTTTATTCGATGGGCCCTGACTAAATATGGTCCATCTGCCAATTCAGGATTATTCACATACAAGAATTCACTAGGATCATTAAAATTCAAAGTACTAGTCAAAACAGTCTCATTATCAATAACCTCTTCTCCCCACCAAGTAGTTCCACAAGTGTAATGCAAGTAATATTTACCATTATCTCCTTCGAATACATATGGCCCCTCTGAGCAACTTCCGCCTGGTTCCCGAGTATAGTCTATATATGCATAATGCTCCCAATTAATTAAGTCCTCTGAAAATCCATAAGTTATAGTATTTCTATTGGTAGGAAAGGTTACAATAGATAAAGAGCTATGGACATACATTATCCAATGAGTCTCATTATATTTCCTTATCATTGGATCTCTACAATTTTTTTTCCATTGTGGGCTCCCATATTCACTATCATCATCATGCCATGTTGAGAATGGCCCATCACATTCCATTGCCAACCCCTGCTTAATCCAATTGTCAGGATTATTCAAATCCTCCCCATCATTAGTTGCTAACATTATTCTTTGAGCAATATATTCACAATCTGGATCTCCATTCTCACAAGGTTCCAAGGAAACACCCGTATAATACATATAATAAATTCCGTCTGCCTCATTATAATAAACATGTGGCGCCCAGACGCTCAAACTATCATAACCAGATTCTCCAATATGAATAATATCTGGATGCCTTGTCCAGTCCACTAAATTTGGAGAAGAATAATGTACAAATTCATTTTCGCTCATAGCATCATAGGGTCTACAATAATTATTTGAACACTCCTCATCACAATCATCATCACTTTCACATTTCTCAGATTTTATAGTAATCGCATGGTATAGCCCATTATGGTCCTCAAAGAAAGCAAAATCATTATGTCCATAAGGATTCTCGCCATCCTGTACCATTGGTGAAAGTAATAACCTATCATATTCACAGTTGTACTCACAAGTAGGTCTTCCATCTTCCCAAACAAATGGAGGATCATCATCCCCAGAATCATCATCTCCACCACTACTCCCTCCGCCCCCGCTAGAGCCTCCAGAAGAGCTAGTATTTGTAGAGCTTTCATTCCATACAACACTTTCCCCGCCAATCATTATCTTGGGGGTTATTACAGCATCAACAAAATCTCCCTTGCTACAGTCCAACCCAAAGAAATCAACCCAAGTTTCCCTATTAGATAATAATTGTTGATCCTTCTCAATTTCTTGCTGACCATTCTCAGAATTAACTATGGCGACAAAACCACTAATAGGTTCGCTACCAATATTTTCAACCAAAACCGCAAATCTGGCATCACTTCCCTCACAATCAAAACCAAAATTATTAATTTGAATCTCTACTGCGGGAGGCAAAATTCCAATTGTAACAAAAAATTCCATAATATTCTCTGGAAGATATTCTCCACCAGTCAAAATTATAATGCCCATACTCAAACACACCAATGCAACAACTAATGCACCAGTAATATACAGAGCTCTAACGCCTCTCTTATTCATACATACAAACTTAAGATTCTTATTTAAATAAATTTCTATTTTCCTTAACTTTATAAATAAAAAATAATCTCTTTCTACATATGATAATTGATGTACACTGCCACCTGGATTTCGAGCAATTTGATGGAGATAGAGATGAAGTAATTGAAAGAGCAAAACAAAACAATGTAAAAATAATAATTTCAAATGGGACAAATCTAGAAAAAAACAAAAAAGTTTTAGAATTATCAAAAAAATATGATATTATCAAACCTGCATTTGGACTCTACCCAACAGAAGCAGAATCAATGTCTGAAAAAGAAATAACAGAAATATTTGATTTTATTAAGAAAAATAAACCAGTTGCAATTGGTGAAGTCGGTTTGGATTTAAAGCATGGAAAAAATATAGAAAAACAAAAGAAAGTTCTAGAAAAAATGATAGATCTTTCAAAAAAATTAGATATACCTCTAATTGTTCATTCTTGGAAAGCAGAAAAAGAAACATTAGAACTTCTAAAAGAGAATGAGGCAGAGAAAGTTATAATGCATTGCTTTTGTGGGAATGCAGAATTAACCGAAGAAGCAGAATCTTTAGGTTATTCCTTTTCAATACCTGCATCTATCGTTAAAAGTAAAACATTCAGGAAGCTAGCCAAAAGAATACAACTAAAATCAATTTTAACAGAAACAGATGCACCATTTCTCTCCCCATACGAAGGAAAAAGAAATGAGCCCGCATACATTAAAGAAACAATAAAAAAGATAGCAGAAATAAAGAAAATAACAGAAGAAGAACTTGAAAACATAATCTTTATGAATTATCAAAATTTGTTTAAAAAATGAATCTAGGAAATAAACAACTTGAAAAACAGGGATATCGATTTACAGGGAAACATAGCTCTGTAAAAATATGCGATTGGACAAAAAGGGCCCTAAAAAATGAGGGAACTTGCTATAAAGAAAAATTCTATGGAATCAATACGCATCAATGTGTCCAAATGACTCCCTCAATGGTTTGTCCAAATAGGTGTGTATTCTGCTGGAGATCTCTGGATTATTACACTGCAGGAGACATTAAAGAGTTTGATGATCCAAAAGAAATAATTGAAAACGCAATAAAACAGCAGAAATTATTATTATCTGGTTTTGGAGGCAGTAAAAAAGTAAATGAAAAATTACTAAAAGAAGCATTAACTCCAAGACATTTCGCGATCTCCCTAACAGGCGAACCAACAATATACCCAAAACTAAATGAGTTACTAGTTGAACTACATAAACAGAAATTTACATCTTTCTTAGTAACAAATGGGATGTATCCAGAGGCACTAGATGCACTAAAAGAATTGCCAACGCAACTCTATTTATCTCTAGACGCCCCTACAAAAGAAATGTATAAACAAATTGACAATCCAATTCTAAAAGATTATTGGGAACGTTTCAATAAGTCCCTAGAAATACTGTCAAAATTAAAAACAAGAACAGTAATTAGAATAACTTCAGTAAAAAACATAAATATGTCTAACGAAGAAGGTTATGCAAATCTAATCAAAAAAGCAAATCCAAAATTTGTTGAAATAAAATCTTATTCATGGGTAGGATCTTCCCGAGAGAGATTGACTCAGGAAAATGTGCCTAGTTATGAAGACTGTTTAAGATTTGCAGAGAAAATAGCTGAATTAATTAATTATAAGATAATCGATACTCACCGGGCCTCAAAAGCAATATTATTAGCAGAAGAAGATTATGGATATAAAATATTAGATTTCGATTAATTTTCCTAGTGGGCCCGGATTAATCAATATAGTTTTTTTATTTATATGGTCCATTTTTCCAAAGTGTTCATGTAAATGCCCAAAGATAGACATCACCGGCTTCCATTTTTTTATAAATTTAGTATAAGACTTATTCCCAACATGCTCAAAATATTCTAAGTAGTCCAATTTGTTCCCATGGGGGGGTTGATGCGTAATCATAATAAGATTCTTCCCTTTTGTTTTCTTTCCGACAATCTCAGAAATCTTCTCAAATTTTTCATCTTTAGTTGAGAATCCATCTCCACCATACCCAAAAAAAGCATAATCTCCTTTCTCTAAAACTCCCCTATGCAAATAAATAATATTCTTAAACTTCTTACAAGCATCTTTCAATTCATCATCGCTCTCATGATTCCCATGTACAACCAAACAAGAAATTTTTAATTTATCGAATTTAGATAATATTTTCTCTAAATCATGCCCGAAGATAGTCAAATCTCCCGGGCAGATAATTAATTCAGGTTTTTTTGACTTTATAGTCTTAATAACCTCTTGGATTAGATGCTCACTCCCATGGACATCAGTAAATGCAAATATTTTCATAAAAATAAAATAAGAAAGAGGTTTTTTAAATTTATGCTTCTGCCAAATATCCTTCCATATATGCACTAGTATATTCATCTATCGTTCCGTCTTCTATCAACTTTTCCTGATCCTCTAGGGAATAGATATTCATGCTACCAGCCCCATATTTTTGAAACAATCTGAAGGATCATTATTAACAGCAGACCAGAATTGAGCCTCAGAATCCGCAACCTCGAATTCTTCCCATTCCATATATTTTTGTTTTTTAAACATTGTGTATCACCTAACAATCTAATATAAAATTCGATTTATATATCCTATCCGCGTGCGTGACAAGCTGACAAGAAAGAGTGCCACTCCAAGATAAATACGAGAAAGTTTGGGAAGCTATTAATATTCAAGGAGTTGAGCATAGATTTAGGCAAGAATCAAGTAATAATCAGCTTTCCAAAACCCCAAAATTTAAATAGAACAAAAATGAAGAAAAGCCTATGCCAGACGAAAAACTTGCCAGAGCAATAAGATCAAGAATAAGGAGAGATATATTACACATTCTTAATAAAAAAGAAAAAGTATCTGTGCATAAAATCGCAACAGACCTAAAGATAACAGAATCTTCTGCATCTAAACATTTAAAATTATTATATGATTTAGGTTTTATAGATTTTAAAGAGAAACATCCAGAAAAATTTTACTTTTTAAGTGTGAAGGAAATAAAAGAATTGTTCAAGGTCTATGATAAAATTGTTGCAAAAATGAAGAAAACATAATTATAAAATATATATTAATTACTGCCCGTCCAATAATGCCTCGTCTTCTTTCCAAAACTGTTTTTTATCATTTATTCTTTTTAAAATCATTCAAAAAATTAAAAAAGAAAGTCTTAGTGGTAGATTATGATCCGGAAACAATACTTGAATTATCTAAGAGAGAAATTGAATGTAGATACGGAGATGTAGATGACGATGAATTTTTAAGTGAATTAAATTTAACCAAAACAAAAATGGTTGTTTCAACAATTCCAAAATTTGAGACAAATCTATTGGTAATTAATAAAATTAGACAAGTAAATAAGGGCGCGATTATTATAGTGGTATCTCATAATATTAAAGAAACAAATATGCTATATGCTGCAGGGGCCACCTATGTTATAATGCCCCATTTCTTAGGGGGGAATCATGCCTCAATGATGATTGATAGACATGGATTAAATCTTAATAAATTTTTGAATGAAAAAAAGAGGCACATTAAACAGTTAAAAATAAAGAGAGATTTGGGGCACGAACACCCAAAATCGGAAAAACACAGATAATAAAACTTAACCAATAAAATGGGCATGCCACCATTCAAAATTCATCTAATTTCTTAGCATAATGCACTGTAATCGATTTCCCTTCTTTTTCTCCAAGAGAAATCATATTATTTTTATCTAATTCTTCTATTTTTCTATGGAATGTCCTGTAAGAAATATCTCCGCCATATATCTCAAATAGATCTTTAATAGTAGATCCAGAATTTTCTTTAATCATATCCAAAATCTTCCTTTCCTCAACTCCAAAATCTTCCTTTTTTTTAATCTTAAAACTATCCAATTTATCAATTGCTTTCTCACAATGCTCTACCAAAACTTTCCGAGAGCCCTTCATTTCGGCAATATTTCCACTCTCTCTAAGCAAAAAAACGCCGGTTCTAAGATCGCCACTTTCAAAAGCCCTATTGGCAGATAATTCTAAAACTTTCTCATCAACAATATTTTCAACAAAAGCATACTGGATCCTTTGCCTTAAAATATCAAAAGTTTCTTCAAAATTATATGGTTTAAATTCTAAGGCATCCGCATTCAACCTAGACTTTATCCTATCATCTAATTTAATTAACCATTCAGAATCATTAGCAATCATCAAAATACATTTCTTATAAAAATCTTCAGAAAAATTATATAATATATCTAATTCCTTTACCCTATCTACTTCATCTAAAACAACAACTATTGATTTTTTATTAACAATTTCTGAAACTACCTTCATTAATTCATCTGTCCTTTTATTGTGGACCCATTTATACCCTAGTTGCTCACAAATCTCCATTAAAATTTTATAACTAGTATCTTTTTTCCAGCAATTGACATAAATGGTAAATATGTCATCCGTCTTATCATTCAATTCCCTTAAAACATGCTTAGCTGCAACAGTCTTTCCAATTCCCGGAACCCCAAAGATAAATAAGTTCCCTCCAGATTTTCCCTGGAATAAAGGCTTAATTATATCCGCTATGTGGTGCTGTTGGTTTTCCCTATGGGGAATTATTTTAGGAACATAATCATAATCAAGGGCTTGCTCATTAATAAAAAGTGATTCATTATCATGCAGAATATCATCAAATAATCCCATATAAAAAAGAAAGAAATAAGTTAAATATAAACCTTACTATAACTCTTTAACACCATCCATTGCTGAGACCATTAGCCTAAATCCAATTCCAAGCTTCATCAAAGCAGAAACCAGTGCCATGTGTTCCTTGCCCGCCCCAGAAATGAAATTCACCCCAACCTCTCCAGAAACGTTATCTTTCAATTTCTCTTCCATTTCTTTTGCTAGATCCTCAACTTTTCCATTGAAATTTAAAACAATTAATTCTGTTTTATCATTTGCCTTAAAAGTATCTTTTCCAAAATCATTGGTTAATAAATAAATTTTATCCCACTCTTCACCATTGATTAAACCATTAACATGCCCCCAAGTACCTTTTCCTGTTGATAACACTGCTATTAAATCTGCCATTTTAGTTATTCAAAATTTATCTAGTATTTAAACATTTGTTTTCCTTGGGATAAGAATTCTTACATGGGGGCCATATTCATCAGATTCACAACTCCATTTTGCTTCACCAAGGTCATAGTTATCTGGAACCCGAAATGGACAAAAATAATTCAAATCACCAGTTTCTTCTTCGGATAAATCTGCCCAAATCTTAAAAATATCCCCCATTGTCCCAATGGCTATAGTGTTTCGTTCTTTTGCAGGGATCCATACCTTGGCAATAATATAATCTCCTAATTGGAATCCTTCTATTTGAGGGCAAATATAGCCTCTGCAACCCTCTGCCCATATATCTAATGTGCGCGAAGCCTCTTTCAAACATTCTTCTGAAACATTAAGGATAATTTTATCAAGATCATTCAAACCACGAACTTCGACTCCGAGAGATTCCATTAAAGTTGGGAACATAATTTAATTTATAAAAATTATCATTAGAGAATCCAAAACTATTTAAACAATAATTAATATTTCTTAAATATGCCAAAAACAATCTCAAAAGATATACCTTTATCTGAAATAACTTTAAGGAGATATGAAAAGCCATATACTGCTTCAAAAAGAGATCTAACTAGAAAATTATGTCTATCCATAGGACTATTGCAACCAGGAGACTCAAGGGATATAATGGTAGATGTTTTTCAAGTATTAATGAAAAATAAAAAAGACAAGTTACTAATGAACTCTGAAGAAATTAGAGATAGCGTCATACAAAATAGAAAAAAATACAAACTTCCACTAAAGGGAGTAGCCTCTTCAAATATAAGGCGGCAACTAAAAAGGTTAAAAGATATACATATCATAGAAAACATAAAAACTGATTATAGAATAACGGAGTTCCAGGAATTAAATGAAATTTTTGAAAAAAGAATTAAAAATTTTTACTTAAACAATATTCTTGAAAGAGTTGAAGAATATTTTATAGCACTAAAATGAAAATACACAAAAAACTAGGGGCTTGGGTTATAATAATTTTATTAATACTTGTTATTTTCATTTATCCCAAGGAATGTGGTAGTAGCTACGGGGGATTCATTGCTAAAGAAATAACTATCAAAAGAGAAGAGGGTAATTGTTTTGGAGTCAAGTATCAAGCATATAGTAGGTTTGGAATGATGTATTGTGCAGATTGTGGAAAAAAGGAGTATTGTGTAGGTGTCCCAATTAGTAAAACTTGCTACGAGTGGAATGCCAGCACTGATCCGTCTACAGAAATTGAAATTGAGTGTAAAAAATGATTTACGAACCAGCAGAAGATTCTTTCCTTCTAAAAAAGCAATTAAAGAATTTTATAGAAAAAGGCATGAAAGTTTTAGATTTAGGAACTGGTTCTGGAATCCAAGCTTTAGAGGCAAAAAAACTTGGAGCAAACGTTTTAGCCTCAGACATAAATGAAGCATGCTTAGAAAATTTAGAAGTAAAAACGGTACAATCAGATCTATTTGAGAATATAAGGGAGAAATTCGACCTAATTATATTCAATCCTCCCTATCTCCCAGAGGAGCCATTAGAACCAGAAGATTCAAAACTTTCAACAACTGGGGGGAAAAAAGGAAACGAAATTTTAATCAAATTTTTAAAACAGGCAAAATCTCATCTAAATAATGATGGAAAAATACTAATAGTATTCTCCTCTTTAACACCAAAAGTAGATAATATTCTAAAAAAACTTAATTACAAATTCAAAAAAATAGATCAAGAAAAAATTGATTTTGAGACACTTTATGTTTACCTAATATACTATAAAAATTAATCAGTTTTAGTTAAGAACTCGTGGATACGCTTTCTATGTTTCACACCCCTTCCAACAAGGGATGCAGTATTTACAATTGCAGGAATATAAAACAATGGATTATCGGGTGCCTCAAAAGGTAAATAATAGGCAGCTGTAGCTCCAGCCCCTGCTGCCAAAAGTTTGAATCCATATATTCCAAGATCTAAATATTGCTCTTCTCTCTCGGAGGCATTTTTCGGGGCATCTGCAAGTAGATCCTCATTAAATTTTATAAGATAACCACTAAAATCAATTGCTGAATGACCAAACGCAGAGATTAATCCCATTATCTCTGGAGGTCTGCTAAAAAATAACCTTTTTCCCAATCCACCAATATACCTAACCATATTAACAACAGAGTTTTTACCTTCTCCCATGGATTCCCCTGTTATGCCGCCCCGGGTAAGTTTTTCTTGTGCGGGCCCACTATCTCCACCAAATATTTCAGAATCAGGGACAACCAATTTTTCTAAACCCTCTTCTGCAGAACTTTTTATCATAATAAAGTGGAATACAAAATACTTTATATTATTTATGCTCCAAACAAAAAGAATATAAATAAAAAAGCTAAAACATCAATATGGTAGATGTTCCGCTTGCAGTTTTAATTATAATCCTCCTCATAATTTTCTTTAGTTATACCTTCCCAATAAAAACCATACAAGATTTAGCAGAAAATAACTCAATTTGGGAAATTGAAAATTCAGAATATATTTATCTCACGTTTGATGATGGGCCAAATAAACAAGTAACTCCCTTTATACTAGATGAATTAAAGAAATCAAAACAGAAAGCTACTTTTTTCATAATCCCCGAATACATAAAAGGAAATGAGGCAATCGTAAAAAGGATATATCAAGAAGGCCATACAATTGGACTCCACGGGAAATCAAGATTTTTAGCCACAAATTCCGTTGAATTCTTAGAAGAATACGTAAATTTTTTCGAAAAAAATATGACCAAAATCCTAAATAAATCTTTCAAAACCAAATACTTTCGCCCCCCTAGTGGCTGGAGAAGTGTAGAGCTTTACGATGCACTAGAAGAAAAAAATATTACGCTAGTAGGCTGGAGCAAATTTTGCTGGGCAGATAGTTATATTTTAAGTCAAAAAGGAGTTCTAAACAGAGTTGAAAAGCACGCCACGCCAGGAAAGATATTTGTCTTCCACGATGGGAATACAAAATGGGGAGACATAACAAGATTAAACAGCAAGTATCTACTTAAGATATTCCCAGATATTCTAACTATATTGGAAGAAAAGAATCTCAAATCAAAAGCTTTATAAATTCACCAAAGGCCCATCTAATTACCCATTACAACTACGTTCAGTAGGAGGGATAAATGAATAAGAAAAATATTTTAGATTCACTAAAAAAATTACGTGAAATATCAAAAAAAAGGAATTTTAATCAGTCAATTGATTTAATTATAAATCTAAAGCAATTAAAACCAAAATCATCCGAAGATCAAGTTGATGTTTTTCTACAACTTCCTAAATCAAGATCAAAGAAAGCAAGGATTTGTGCCTTAATCGATAAAGAATTGGAAACGAAGGCCAAGATATTTGATACAGTTATACTAAAAGAAGAATTTGTCAAATACACAAAAGATAAAAAATTAACAAAACAATTAGCTTCAAAACATGATTTTTTCCTTGCTCAAGCAAATCTAATGGGAGATATTGCTACTTCCTTTGGTAGAGTTTTAGGTCCAAAGGGTAAGATGCCAAATCCAAAAGCAGGGTGCATAGTTCCACCAGTAATACCTACTCTTGAGCCAATCCAACAAAAATTAAACTCAACAATACGGTTTGCAACAAAAAATCAATTAGTTGTTAAATCTTCAATAGGGACAGAAGATATGTCTGATGAAGATTTGGTAGAAAATATTTTTCATGCTTACAATGCAGTATTACACGTATTACCAAAAGAAAAGGATAATATGAAATCTACATTCATAAAATTGACAATGTCTCCCTCTGTCGAGATAACAGATAAAGGGCCAGTATTGCATCATCAAAAAGATAAAAAAGAGGCCAAGAAATAATGGCACACGTTTCAGAAGCAAAGAAAAAAGAACTTATACGAATAACCAAGATACTTAAGGAAGCAAAAAACATTGGTATTCTTGATCTAACTAGCTTGCCTTCTGCACAATTCCAAAAACTAAAATCTAAATTAAAAGATAAATTGCAAGTTACTGTAACTAAAAAATCCCTTCTAAAATTAGCTCTAGAAAATGTAAAAGATGAAAAGAAAGGAATAGAACAACTTGAAGAGCAATTAAAAAATTGTATCCCTGCAATACTAATCACAAAAGAAGATGCTTTCAAAGTAGCAAGAAGCCTAGACAAAAATAAATCTAATATGGCTGCAAAACCAGGTCAGATAACCCCGAAGGATATAATTATCCCAGAAGGACCTACATCTTTTGCTCCTGGACCAATAATCGGTGAATTGGGGCAAGTAGGGATTATTGCTTCGGTAGAAAATGGCAAAGTAACGGTTAAACAAGATAAACTATTAGTAAAGGCAGGAGATGTACTAACCGATAAACAAACAGGAGTTTTAGATAAATTTGGAATTCAACCAATGGAAATAGGTTTAAACCTAAAAGCAATTTATCAAGATGGACAAATATTCAAATCAGATGTATTATCCGTAAGTGAAGAAGAATATATACAAAATATTCAAACTGCAGCAAGTGAAGCATTAAATTTAGCAGTTTTCATTACATATGCCACTCAAGAAACAACAGAAATATTACTTCAAAAGGCAGAGCGAGAAGCTCTCGCTTTATCAACTAAGGTTCCAAAAGAGCCAAAAGCTGAAGAAAAAACTGAAGAGACTACACCGATAGATGAGACTAAAGAAGAACGAGATAACAAGCAAGAGGTAAAAGAATTATAATGATGGAGGTAACAAAATGGAATTAATATATGCAGCATTACTCCTTCACAAATCAGGAAATGAAGTCAATGAAGCAAATTTAAAGAAAGTTATAGATGCGGCAGGGGCAAAAGCAGATGATATAAAAATCAAAGCATTAGTTGCTGCCTTAGACGGCGTAGATATAGATCAAGCTATCAAAGAAGCTGCAACTGTAGCTGCTCCTTCAACTGAAGGCGAATCAAAACCTGAAGAAAAGAAGGAAGAAAAGAAGGAAGAAAAGAAAGATGACGGACAGGCGGCCGCTGGCCTAGGTGCACTTTTCGGCTAAATTTTTTTCTTTTTCCCTTTTTTATTATATTCAGTGATACGAGATGGATAAAATTCAATCAAAAAAACTAAAAGAAGAAATTATTCGACTAAAGCGGAGTTTAAACGAGTTAAATATCCAAAAAGAGAGTTGGTTTTCAAAAAAAGAAAATCTAAAAAAAGATATTTCTAATTTAATTGGCAAAATAAGATCTATAAAATCTAGTAATGATAAATCCAACAAAGATTTACAGAGATTGAGGGGAGATAGAGACCAATATAATAAAGAGGTACAGGTACTAATAAGAAAATTCCAAGAATTAAACAAACAAAAACAAAAAATCCTCAAAGAGAAAAAAATAGATTTTAACCCTTCAGGGCTAATAAAAAAGATAGAAGAACTAGAATTTATAATAGAAACAGAAGGGGTTACTTTTGAAAAAGAAAAATCTATGATGAAACAAATCAACCAGTTCAAGAAGCAATTAAATGCTGCAGGCGGGGTTCAATCATTATTCAAGGAACTCAAAGAGCTTTCTGATGAAATAACAGAAAAAAAGAAAAAAGCTGAAGAATTTCATAGAAAAATAAGACAACAAACAGATAAATCAAAATCATATACAGAATTCTTAGATTTAACGAAAAAAATAACAGTTTTGAGAAAAGATCAAGAAGATGCTTTCAAAAAATTTATAGAGTCAAAAGAAAAGTTTGCTAAGGTTAATGAACAACTAAAAGATAAACTAAAATTAGCAAAAGATATGGGTGAAGAGATGGTACTCAAAAATAAGAAAGAAACCGAGAGTATACTCAAACAAAAGGAAAAAGAGGTTGAAGAAAAACTTAAAACAAAAAAGAAACTTACAACTGAGGACTTAATCATATTCCAAAAACCCCAAAATGGCCCTAATAAAAACCGTAATACTTAGTATGCTTCCAATTTCTGAAGTTAGAGGGGGAATTCCTTATGCTCTTGCTTCTGGAGTAGATTTTACAAATGCGTTTATATTCTCAATACTAGCAAATATACTAATAGTCCCACTATTTTTTATTTTCTTAGACTCCTTCCATGCATTCTTCTATAAATTCAAACCCTACAGATTCTTTTTCAATAAATGGGTATCTAGGACCAAAAAGAGAATTGAACACAGAATCGGAACAAAATGGGAATTACCAATGTTATTACTTTTTGTAGCAATTCCATTTCCTCTAACGGGGGCCTATACAGGAACACTTGCAGCATGGTTATTCAATATAAATAGAATGAAAGCAATATCTACAATTGCACTAGGAATATTTATTTCAGCATTGATAGTTTCACTTCTTTATTTTGGATTTGTTTCTTTTTAACAAACTATTCTCAAATAAGTATTTGATATCTGATAAAAATGGAACTCCTTCTGCCTTGAACTTTTTCACCAAGAAAACCCAAATTAAGAAAATAAATGCCCCAGACATAAAATTCCAGAATACTAAATGAACTGCCTCAAAATAACTATGCCCCAATTCAAGATTTAAAAAGATCAATATCATAATCCTTATAACATTTACTGCCAATAATATTAGCGCTCCACTAACAAACATTTTAATTCTTTTTGTCCAAGAACATTTTTTCAACCCAATTATTAATAAGAACAATAAATAATATGCTGCCCCTGCAACACATGCATCAATAATATTAAACCCCCATCCTTCAATTCCTATGGAGTTTCCCACTATAATCGCGTTATAAAACAAATTTGCAAAAAAGTAGGAAAGATAAAGTGTAATTGGGGTCAAAACCACATAAAATAGATTAAAATTAAGAGTAACCACTAAAATTGCAAAGAGTCTAATAAATAAATCACTATAATAATTACTTATCTTCCTCTTCTTCATCCTCTTCTTGTTCTTCACTCTCTTTTTCCTCTTCCTCTTGTTTTTCCTCTTTCTCTTCTACCTTAATGAATGGATCATATTTAAAATCATCCCCTAAGCTAATCTCTGAAGCTCCAAGATCGGGAGATTTAGGCATCAGATACTCTTCTTTATCCCCATTTGTAGGATATTCATCTTTCTTATACACTTTTTTTGGCATATACGGACTATCTTCTTTTCCTTCATCCTCTAGCCCCCTAGCGGTACTTGCAGTTTGCTCTAGGTTTTCATCTGCAATTTTCTCTGGATTTCCGGTGATATCTTCAATGCTCATTTTACTTAATATCTCTCTTAATTTTCTTATAAATATAACTATTTCTATAGTCATGGAAAGCCTTATAAAGCTTTCACAACTCCACAATAACAACATTATAAGCATTATGATAACGGGGGTTAAACAATGAATAAAACAATACCATTCCTAGGAATATTGTTATTTTTGGCAGTTTTTGTGAGTTCTGAAACACTGGCAGCAAACCCCGATCTCGAAATAACTTTATCCAGTGAACAAATTATATTGGATCAAGATGAGATGGGAACTGTGGATGTACTTCTAGATAACATTGGAGATGTAAATTTCACAGATATAGCTGTAACTTTTAATCAAGCAGAGTTTACAGATTATGCCGGAAATGAGATACTAGTTCAAATATCTAGTATTACAGGGCTTTTACAAGGCGAGAATGACACAATAACAATTTCATTCACACCAAATGCAGAACAATATCTTGGTGAATTGAGGGGCACATTTGAAGTTGTAGCTACAGCTGGAGCAGATGAAAGCGTTACAAAAACATTTGCAATAACTGTTGAAACAACATCAGAATTTGTAAAGATTACTTTAGACGATGACGATTTAGATGATCTACAACCTGGAGAAGAATTTGATGCAGATGTAGAAATTGAGAATGAATTTTCAGATGATCTAGAAGATGTTAGAGTAGAAATCTGGATAATCAACATAGATGATAACGACGATTTAGATGATGAGTCTTCAAAAGAAGATATTGATAAAAATGATGAATATGATTTTAAGTTTACATTTGATACACCATTGAATGTAGATGAAGATGAATTCGACGTTAAGGTTAGAGTAGAGGGAGAAACTGATGACGGAGAAGAGTTCGAAGCATTTAAGATATATAAAAGCGTAGTAGAAATACAGAAAGATGAAGATGAGGAAGTTAAATTTGAAAATTTAGATATGCCATCACAAACATTTACATGTGGATCTGTTTTCTCACTAAGTATTGATGCAATCAATACCGGAGAAGATGATTTGGATGATATGTATCTAAAATTAGAAATTGAAGGTCTAGATTATTCATTAACATCTGACGAATTCGATTTAGATTCTGGGGACTATGATGATCGAGAAGAAGATGAAGATTTCTTAGTTACTCTACCAATCGGCCTAACCGAAACAAGTTACACATTAAAAATCCTAGCTTACAATGAGGATCATGATGTAATTGGTGGAGAATACATAAATCTTCAAGTGAATCCTTGTGCAGTAGAAGATTCAGATGATGACACATCAGACGATGATGACACATCAGACGATACAGACAGTAATGTAGATACTGAAGCAACAAACACAGTATATCTACCAACTGGATTTATTAGTGCTACACTGGACAAAGATACTTGGTCAACAATCTTCTGGATACTTGGAGATGTTCTATTAGTAATTATAGCAATATACTTCGTAGTATTAATCTTTAGAAAAAGAAAATAAACTTCTCTTTTCTTTTTTAATTTTTTAATTTGAGTTAGATTTATATACATTATATCTAAATAATTCTATATGGAAAAAAGGGATGATAAAAAACCAATCATAAAATTAGATAAGGTTTGTAAATACTACCGCATGGGAGAAAATATTGTTAGAGCAGTTGATGGTGTCTCTTTAGAGATAAAAGAAGGAGATTTTGTAGCAATTATGGGTCCTTCTGGCTCAGGAAAATCAACTATGATGAATTTGATTGGTAGTTTAGACGTTCCAACAAGAGGAAAAATATTTTTAGATGGGGAAGATATCTCTACATTAAGTGAGTCTGATTTGGCTCAAATACGTGGGAAAAAGATAGGATTCATTTTTCAATCTTTCAATTTGATAAATAATCTGTCTGCAAAAGAGAATGCAATGATTCCAATGATATTCCAAGGCTATGATCCAGATGAAAGAAGTTTTAGGGCAAACAAATTAATGAAATTGGTTGAACTAACTGATAGAATGCACCATTCCCCAAATGAATTATCTGGGGGGCAGCAACAAAGAGTTGCAATTGCAAGGTCTCTAGCAAATTCCCCAGAAGTTATACTTGCAGATGAGCCAACTGGAAACCTTGATACAAAAACAGGGGCAACAGTTATGGATTTTCTTAAAGATTTAAACAAGAAAGGTAAAACCATAGTTATGGTCACCCATGATTCCAACCTGGCCCAAAGACACGCAGACACTGTATTCTGGATAAGAGATGGGAAGATTGAGAAAGTTACTGAAAAGAAAACCGGCTGGAATGAATCAAATAAGGGGAAATTAGAAAAAGTAAAGGGGAATAGATAAAATGATTGCAGACTTTTTCTCTCTCGCATTAAAAAATCTTAAACATAGGGGAATTAGATCTTGGTTAACTTTATTAGGCATATTTATTGGAGTGGCTGCCGTTGTTTCTTTAATTTCTTTAGGGAATGGTTTACAGCTAGCCGTTTCAAGTCAATTTGGAATAAGTTCCAATGAATTTATTACTGTTCAAGCAGGAGGTTTAAGTGGGTTTGGCCCCCCAGGTAGTAATGTTGTTGACCCGCTAACGCAGAAAGATGTTGATGCCATAGAAAGATTAAGTAGCGTGGAAAATGCGGTCAGAAGAAATATTAATTCTGGAAAAATTGATTTTAATAATATAGTTCAATTTAGGTATATTGGAAGTATCCCAGATAATGACGAGGACAGAAAAATGATTTATACCAATTTAGATATAGATATTTTGCTTGGAAGACATTTAGATGGGGGGGACTCTGGAAAAGTAGTTTTAGGATATAATTTTTATGATAAAGATGAAGATTGGGGTGGGAAGTCAATCATCCCTGGGAAAACTATCTCTATAAATGATAAAAAATTTGAAGTTATCGGAATTGTTGATAAGAAAGGCAGCATGATTATGGATAATGTGGTTATTATGGGTGAGGGAGATATGGATAAGCTTTTTGGATTTGGTGATGAAGCCGGGATTATTGTTGTCCAACCCAAAGATAAAGATGAATTAGGTAAAACCAAAACAGACATTGAGAAGTTATTAATGAACAGAAGAAATGTAAAAGAGGGGGAGGAAGATTTTGAAGTTTCAACCCCAGAAGCAGCACTAGCAACAGTTAATAGTATTTTGGGAGGAGTTCAAATATTCATAGCCATAGTTGCATCAATTTCTATTCTAATCGGAGCAATAGGGATAGTCAATACCATGACTACTTCTGTATTAGAAAGGAAGAAGGAAATAGGTATTATGAAATCTGTTGGTGCTAAGAATAGTCACATATTTTTACAATTTTTTATCGAATCCAGCTTATTAGGTCTAGTAGGAGGAGTCATTGGAGCTTTATTTGGAACTGCCCTGGGAATTTTTGGCACTATTGGAATAAATAATTGGTTGGGCACAGAACTAAGTCCGAATATAGATTTTTTATTAATATTTTTTTCATTAATTGGAAGCCTTTTAATCGGTGGAATTGCTGGGATCCTTCCAGCAATGAAGGCTGCAAGACAAAATCCAGTGGAGGCTCTTGGAGGTTAAAATGGTAAGTTCTGAGAGCATAAAATATTCCTTAAGAAACTTAAGACAGAATAAAGGGAGAAGTATCTTAACCATATTTTCTATCATGGCGGGGATTGCCACTATATTTATATTCATCAGTTTTGGATACGGGTTATATAATTACACAAATGAACTAACTACGAGTTCTTCCGCAGATAAAGTTATGATTATGCCAAAAACTGCAGGAGGATTTGGTGCCGTTGACGGAATTATACTAAATGAAAGCGATGTCAATGAAGTAAAAAAAGCGGCAGGAATTTATGATGCTACTGGACTGTATTATGATGCTGCACTAATAAAACAAGATAAAAATCAGAAATATACTTTTTTGATTGGTTATGATCCCTCTAAAGATTTCGTTATGGAGATGTTTAATGTGGGGGCTGTAGAAGGAAGATTATTAAGAAACGGAGATATGAAGAAAGTTCTTTTAGGATACAATTATTTATTACCTAATAAGATTTTTCCCAATTCATACGAAGTAAATGATAATATTAATATTAATGGTGAAAAGCTAAAGGTTATTGGATTTTTAGAAGAAATTGGAAATCCACAAGATGATTCCCAACTTTATATTAGCAACGACCAATTTGAAGTAATGCTCCCAGATGTAGAATCATACGGCCAAATAATTGCCAGAGTGGACATAAATGATATAGAGAGAGTAAATGAAAATATAGAAAGAAATCTCAGAAAATCTAGGGGGATTGAAGAAGGAAAAGAAGATTTTTATGTTCAATCTTATGACGAATTAATCCAATCTTTTGCTAGTGCCCTAAACATAATAATTGGGTTTGTAATATTAATAGCACTTATTTCTGTGCTAGTTTCAACAATAAATACTGCAAACACGATGATTACTTCAGTTCTTGAGAGGTATCGAGAAATAGGAATCCTAAAAGCAATGGGGGCAAAAAATTATAATATTTTTGAAATATTTTTATTCGAGAGCGCATTCATAGGACTCGTTGCAGGCACAGTGGGGGTAATAGTTGGATGGGCGATCTCTGCCACGGGGGGCATTATTCTAAGAAATCTTGGTTGGGGATTCATACAACCTTATTTTTCCATTTATCTTTTTGCAGGATTAATACTATTTGCTGGAATAACTGGAGCTATATCCGGGGTTTTTCCAGCAATAAGGGCATCAAAAACAAATCCGGTAGATGCACTAAGGAATGAATAGCCAAAAAGTTTATATAATGAGAAAACAAAAAACGATTAGGAGAAAAAGAGTGATTAACAAAAAAATAATCTTTAGTTTATTAGTAATTCTAATAGGTCTTCCCTTTTTCGCATCATCAACACTAGCATGCAGCTTAGATGCAGAATTAGTAAATCAAGATCCATATCCAGCACTATCTGGAGATTATGTAGAAGTCTTACTTCAAATGACAGGTATTGGGGGGGACTGTGAAGAGGGGGTAATTGCAGAACTTGTTCTTGATTATCCTTTTTCATTAGATGGAAAAGATAGCTCAAGAGTTTTGGGCGCGAGTACTTATGCAGGTGAAGGTCACAACTCATACTGGAATATTTTATACAAAATTAGAATTGATCCTGATGCAATAGAAGGCGATTATGAAATAGAGTTGAGATATTCAGAGGGAGATAATCTCTATGAGAGTAGCTATATATTTGAGAAATTTGATATAAATATAGAAGATGGTAGGACAGATTTTGAAATTCATGTAGAGGACTATAAAATAAGCGAAAGAAATTTTATTATCGAAATACTCAATACCGGAAATCAAGACATCGAAGCATTAACAGTAGAAATACCAAAACAAGATAATATACTTATAAAAGGTTCCAACAGAAACATTGTGGGTGATTTAGATTCAAATGAATATACCACTGCGGATTTTGAGGCAACGCCTTCAGAAGGGGAAATAACTGTTAATTTAATATATACCGACTCTACAAACGAAAGGAGATCAATAGAAAAAACAGTATATTATGACCCTAGTTATTTTGTAGATTCTTTAGACAATACTGCCACAGATAAGACGGCAACATATGTAGTGGCAGGGTTAGCTGCTGTTGTAATTGTTTACTTCTTTTTTAGAAGACACAAGAAGAAAAAACAAAAGAAAAAAAATAAATTCGAAGTTTAAATTTATTCTGTTGCGTTCGTTTCATTATCTTCTGGATCGCTCTCTATCTCTATACACTCTCCATCACTGCAAACTTCATCACAAGTATATATTTCAAATTCCAAGTTTCCTGGAAAATCCTCGCCACAATAATATTCCCTCAAAAATTTATCTGAAATACATGCATCTACATATTCCTTAGAATCATTTATTGTGATATATCCCCATTCATCATATTCTTTTCCATCATCACTGTCTTCACAAGTTCCTATTACTCCAACAGTCTCATTTTCTTCTGTAGAGTTTGTAGTCTCATTCAAAGGAAGCTCATCATCAGGCAATGAAGTATTTATAGATAAATTGGCCTCAGAATTATTATTTGAGGTTACCCCTGGATCTTCACAACCAGACATCACCAGAACTATCGTAAAAAGTAAGAACATAATTTTTTTCATAAATATCCCCCCATTTTTAAGCAAAATATAGAAACTTCAATATTTAATTGTTTCTATAAAAATAGTCAAGCGCACGCCCGGAATCGAACCGGGGATCAGAGGGTTGCAGCCTCTTGCCTTACCGCTTGGCTACGTGCGCATAAGAGCGGACCCGAAGGGATTTGAACCCTCGACCCCTTGCTTAGAAGGCAAGTGCTCTATCCAAGCTGAGCTACGAGTCCAGTCAATATTTGAGGCAATTTCTATTTTATAAAGATTACTAAACCAAAAATATTTAAATCTCCCAAATTATCAAAAACTTATGAATTATAACGAAATAGAAAAAAAATGGCAGATAGAATGGGAAAAGGCCAACATATACGAAACTAAGGATAATGAAGGAGAAAAATTCTACTGTCTAAGTATGTATCCATATCCCTCTGGCTCAGGATTACATATAGGTCATGCTTCCAATTATTCCATAACAGATGTATTTTCAAGATTTAAAAGAATGCAAGGTTTTAATGTTCTACATCCCATGGGATTTGATTCATTCGGATTACCCGCAGAAAACGCAGCCATAAAAAATAATTCTCATCCCAGATTATTTACCGAGAAAGCAATACAAAATTTTGTAAAACAAATGAAAGAACTTGGACTGAGCTATGATTGGTCAAGAATGATTTATTCTCATGATCCAAACTACTACAAATGGAATCAATGGTTATTCCTAAAAATGTTAAAAAAAGGACTTGCCTACAAAGAAGTCGCTCCAGTAAATTGGTGCCCTAAATGTAATACTGTATTGGCTAACGAACAAGTTGTCAATGGATGTTGCTGGAGGCACGAAGATACAGAAGTAGAAATTAAAGAATTAAACCAATGGTTCTACAAAACAACTGCTTACACAGAAAAACTACTGAACGACCTAGAAAAACTAGATTGGCCAGAAGAAATAAAGAATATGCAAAGAAATTGGATCGGAAAGTCAGAAGGAGTGGACATAAACTTCAAGCTTGAAAATTCAGATAAAATACTCCCCACATTCACAACAAGATGCGATACTATCTTTAGTGTAACTTTTATTGCAATCGCTCCAGAAAATCCAATTATAAGTGAATTAATCAAAGGGACAGAACACGAAAAAGGAGCAAAAAAATTCATAAACAAAGCTTTGAAAGAATCCATGATTGATAGAACAAATGAAGAAAAAGAGAAAGAAGGTTTCTTCATAGGAAAATACGCAATTAACCCAGTAAACGGAGAAAAAGTTCCAATTTACATTGCCAATTTTGCAGTTATGTATGGTTCTGGGATTGTAATGTGTGATGCTCACGATAAAAGAGATTTTAGATTTGCAAAAAAATATGATATACCTTTAAAATTTGTAATAAGCCAAGATGGAAAACCACTAGACGCAAATAAGGAAGAGGGCGCATTTACAAATGATGGAATCCTATTTGATTCTGGAAAATTCTCTGGAATGAATAATCGAGAAGCCCTGCCAAAAATATCCAAATGGTTAGAAAAAGAAGATATGGGAAAAATAGTAACAAACTACAAATTAAAAGACTGGTTACTATCTAGGCAAAGATACTGGGGCACTCCAATTCCAATCCTATATTGTGATAAATGTGGCATGGTTCCTGAAGATGAGAAGAATCTCCCAATTAAGCTACCTGAAGATGTTAATTTCAAATCGGGGGGAAATCCCTTAGAAACTTCTAAGGAATATAAAAATGCCATTTGCCCAAAATGTAAAGGAAAAGCAAAAAGAGAAACAGACACAATGGATACTTTCGTTGACTCTTCTTGGTATTTCCTAAGATTCTTGGATCCAACTAACGATAAAGAAATTTTTTCTAAAGACAAAGCAGGTTTCTGGATGCCAATTGACCTCTATATTGGGGGAAAAGAACACGCAACAGGTCATCTAATGTACTGCAGATTCATAACTAAGGTTTTGAAAGATTTAAAATTAATAAAAATAAGTGAGCCTGTTAAAAAATTATTCAACCAAGGAATGTTACATAAAAATGGGGTGGTGATGTCAAAATCAAAAGGAAATGCAGTTAACCAAGAAGAAATCTCAGAAAAATATGGGATTGATACTGCGAGATTCTTCTTACTATCAATAAGCTCCCCAGAAAAAGATAAAGAATGGTCAGAAAAAGGAATTGATGGATCATTTAAAGTAATAAACAAAATCTTGCCCATAGCTGAAAAGAAATTCATAAAGATATCTTCGCCAGAATTAGATAACATACTAAACAAAACAATAAAAAATCTAACAGAAACAGTTGAGAAGCTTCAATATAATATTTCAACAATCCATCTAACCGAATTAATCAACTTTTTGTCTAGAAATGAAATAACAAAAGAATCATTAGAAGTCCTAGCTAAATTATTATCTCCATTTACCCCGCACTTAGCAGAAGAACTATGGGAAAAAATTGGAAACAAGAAATTTGTCCTAACAGCGAAATGGCCAAAATTTGATTCTTCAAAAATAAACCCAGAAATAGATGCAGAGCAAGAACTAATCTCAGACACAATTCGAGATGTAAATAGAATTATCAAATTAGTAAAAATAAAGCCAAAAAAAGCAATTATTTCTGTAGCACATGAATGGAAATACAATTTAATTAAAAACTTAAAGAATGAATTGGAAAAAACTAGAGAAGTTTCTGAATTAATAAAAAGACTTATGATAAAAGAATTTGCCAAAGAAATTTCAAAGATAATTCCCTCTTTAGTAAAGAACCCATCAAAAATTCCTAAAGTTGTTCTATCACAAGAGAAAGAATTTAGAGTTCTAGAGAAAAATAAGAAAATATTAGAAAATGAACTGAAAATTGAAATAGAAATAACCAAAGATAACGAAAAAGCAATGCCATCCAAACCAGCAATAAAAATAGAGTAACTTCAAACAAATTTAAACCTAAAATAACCTTTATAAATTAACTTTTCTTCTAAAAAACATGAAAGACGAAACATTTATGCTATTATCAATGAAAGACTCAAAAAATGTAGCCAATGCTATGTCGAACGAGACAGCACAAAAAATAATCTCTTTCCTAGCAGAGCATAAAGAAGCTACAGAATCAGAATTATCAAAAAAACTAAAAATTCCATTACCCACAGTACACTACAATATCCAACAACTAAAAAAAGCTAAACTAATAGATGCAAAAGAATTCTTTTGGAGTAAAAAAGGAAAAGAAATGTTAGTTTACAAACTAGCAAAAAAATATATTATAATCTCCCCAGATAATTCAGAAAATAGCCTATCCAAATTAAAATCTTTACTTCCAGTCACACTATTATCTTTAGTGGGATCAGGAGCAATTTACTTATGGCAAAAATCTCAAATAGGATTTGCAAGAATTGCAACAGATACAGAAGCAGCGAAAACAGTCTTTCAGGAAACCGCAGGGAAAGCTGTTCCCGGAGCAGACGTTGCAACAAACTTAACATCAGATATTATAACACAAACAATAGGGCCAAACTTGGCATTATGGTTTTTAGCCGGATCATTATTTGTTATTTTAGTATTCTTACTGTTTTCTCTATTAAAGAAGAAATAATTATGCTACATCAAATATTTTATCTAATGAAGTAATTCCTTTCCTAGCAAAACTAGCCCTAAGCTTTTCTAGGGCTCTTGTTTTTATATCTCTAACATTATGTACTTTTAATCCATTACCTAATTCTGAAGCGATTTCTTCCTGTTTTATTGGTTCTCCCCACTCCGGAAAGCTAAGGGAAATAACTACTCTCTCGCGTTGGTTTAATACAGAAAAGGCACCATTAAGCAAACCCTCTGCATCTGCCATGTAAATTGGATGATAAGGCCCATCTTGTATACCTCCCTCACGCATAAGTCTCCCCTCAACACTCTCTCCAGAATGCTTTCCCCTTCTATTTACAGGAGAATTTATGCTAGTTCCTCCCCCACTAACTGTCCGATGGATTAACCAAGCATCTTGCAAAGGTAGATTTAGATTGCCTGCCAAGAGCTTAACTGCCTCAAAAGAGTCGTCTGTCTTTCCAAGGGAGGCACGGTATGCTTCTAAAGGGCCAATTCCAATATAATATCCTCCCCGGCTATCTGAAGCAAGATATCTATCTATACTTTTCCCAATAGCAATCCCAAAATAAGTAGATGCCTCTCCCTTATCTGGATTGAATCCGTGTGCTGATTTTAAAACAGAACTACAACCAATAAAAGTCATACTGGGGATCTCTCCATCATGCCGAGTATATCTAATGACCCTTGGGCCATTCACAGTTGAAATACTCCATCCACCATTAAGTATAGATCGACTTATTTTTCCAGAAAAAGGAAGCAACAATACCGCCATTTCCCCACCAATTTCAACCTGATCCTCACACCTACTCTTTAAATCTATCTCCCTATTTCCGATTCCACATCTCCCAATTCCGTGGCCCGCTTTAACTAACTCATAATATCTTCTTCCAAGGGAATTAACTGGGCCCCAATCATATTCCCCATTTGAATCTCGAGGTAAATCTATGCCCATAAACATCTTAAAATCCGAAAAGGGAATTTCCTTATAAGCTTTTTTCTTATAACTTTAAACCAACTTAAAGCCTAAAAGACGTTTAAATACAATCCTTTTCTACTATTTTTTAGAACTTTAAGGAGGTTCAAAATGAACAAATTAATAAGTATAATATTAATCGGATTGGTTATGTTCTCAACACTAACCGCAGTAGCGAATGCGGATGTTATTGATGATTTCATTGATAACACAATTAGTGAACAAGAATCTACGACTGTAGTTAATCCTAACTATGTTCCAAATAATCAAGTAGAACTTGACATTGTTTTTGTTATTGATTCTACGGGATCTATGCACGACGAAATAAGAACCGTTAGAGAAGAGTTAGTAGGTATAATGGATAAAATAAATTCAGGACAACCTAGGCCAGATGTAAGAGTCGGTGTAGTAACCTATAGAGACTATCCAAACCAAGAACAAGAATATCTAACTCAAGTTAAAGGTTTGACTTCAAACATGAATTCAGTTGAGAGATTCATCAAAGGAATTGAAGCCTATGGTGGAGGAGATTACGAAGAAGCAGCTGAAGCCGGTTTAGATAAAGCAATTAATGATATGAAGTGGAGAAAATCTGCCCATAGAATTATTATCTTAGTAGGAGATGCTCCCGCAAGAGATTACCCATACCAACACTATGAAGATTATGGAAACGAACCACATCAATACTACAAAAGATATAACTGGAGAGATGCGATAGAAGATGCACAAGATAAAAATATTAGAATCTACACTGCATCTGGTTCAGGAATGGACAGAGAAGGTATTGACCAGTGGAAAACAATTGCAAGAAAAACAGGCGGATCATACATAGAATTAATTTATGAAAGAAGAATAATAGAAGACTATTATGTTGAAAGAGATATAAGTCCAAAATTCATGGGTGCAGCAAGGGCATCAGCAGATTATGAGGCATCAACAGATTCTGTAGTTACAAACAACTTTGGATTCTTTGCTGAAAAATCAGTTATGACTGTTGCAGAAGAAGCCGGAGTTGAATACGGTGGATCACTTGATGATATAACAGGAGATATTATTCAAGAAACAAATGGTTTAAAATCTTTTTTCACAAAATTATTTACCAGAGTGAAATTCTGGTAATTTTTTCTTTTTTTCAAAACATATATATATATATATCAGTAAACTAGAATAAAATTAATAATTATTCATAAAAAACGGAGGTGGAGTTATGAAAAGATTATTAATAGTGTTTTTACTAGTTGTATCAGTATTTTCAATTTCTGCTTGTTCTGAAGGGGGCATTACTGGAAATTTATTAAAACCGAGTCTAACTGCTCAAGAATCGAACAATTTAGACAAGGAAGATACTTCAGATAACACACTCACCGGATATGATGATAAATCACTAGAATCCAAAAATAATTGGTTGGAAAGAATAAAAACAGCCTTAAGAGTTAATCAGAAATCTAAATCTTCTGGAAGTCCAACCCTATCTAGTCTAGATGGAGGTAAAGGTGGAGAATGGATACTCCTAAGAAATGATACTGAGATGAACTGCCTAGACGCAGATTATAATCTTGACTTGATGGTTACATTGCCAGACTTTGGAATGTTTGCAGTATATTATACAAATCATACTATCGAAGCCGATTTAAATTATGATGGAGAGGTTTCATTATCTGATTTTGCAATATTCGGAAGTTACTACAACAATTGTGATTATTCTGGAAATGAAACGAATGCTACGGTAGAATATTATTACGAAATAGAGATAGATGAAGACTTTACAATAAACGCTACAAACGACACACCTGTTATGACCTTCTCAGCATGGGGCCAACCAGATACGGGATTCAAAGTTGGAGATATTGAGACTTCCAGAGTTCTTGCAGAGTTCCCTAGAACATTGGGGGGAGAGTGGGGGCCGCTATACTACCAAGATAACGATGGAGATTACCAACAGGCACCAAATGTAACGAGATTTTATATTTGGCCACAGAATCAAGATAAGTGGGCTGAAATAGATTATAATGATTACACAGGGAAGTTAAGAATTGAAGGAAGTCTACTGCCATATTCCCATAATATCTGGGTAGAGTGGAATAACAACACTAACAACACCAATGGATTTGAATATTTCGGGAATTTCGCATACCATGCAGAGCCACAAGAACTTTATATGCCTAGTTTACCTGGACAAGGAGATTGTGGAGGTTATGGGGGATACTACGGAACTTGTGACGAAGATGTAATTGTTGGAGACTATATGGTAATTCGTAATCCAGAAGACAACTTTGATCACGACAAAATTAGGTTCTCTATATACCTATAATTTTTCTTTCTTTCTTTATTCTAAAATTGCTTTAATACGCCTAACGCCAGAACCAACAGATTTTTGTTTAACAATCTTAAATTTTCCTAACTCTTTGATATTTTTTACATGCGGACCAGAACAAATCTCCTTTGAAAATTTCCCAATAGAATAAACAAAAACTTTTTCCCCATATTTATGATCGAAAACCCCTTCTGCTCCCACTTCTTTAGCTTCCTTAATGCTCATTTCCTCTCTCTTAACCTCTAAATGATTCTTAATCTTTTCATTAATCAGATCCTCTACTTTCTTTAATTCTTCTTCTGTTAATTTTCTATCAAAACTAAAATCAAACCTCAACCTTTCCGCATTAATATTTGAACCTCTCTGATCAACCTTTCCTTTCAATACTTTTTGTAATGCTGAATGAAGTAAGTGGCATGCGGTATGTAATTTAGTTGTCTCAACAGAAGTATCTGCCAACCCGCTCCCAAATTTACCTTTCGTTGCAGTCCTTGATAACTCTTGATGCCCCTTTAACTCAGCTTCATAACCTTTCACATTAACTTTGATTTTTTTCTCTTTGGATAATTCAATTGTCATCTCTAATGGAAAGCCAAATGATTGAAATAGCAGAAATGCTTCTTTTCCACTAATTTTTTTATTCTTACTAAACTTCTCAAATCTCCTTAAACCTTTTTCTAAAGTTTTCTTAAACTTAATCTCCTCTTTTTCTAATTCTTCAAAAATAAATTTCTTTTTCTCCTTCAAACTAGGGCGACCTTTAGAATTTATTTTTATAACAATTTCTGCCAAGTCTTTTGTAAAATTGTTATTAATCTTCAATAAATTTCCATGTCTAATGGCAACCCGAATTAACCTCCTTAAGACATATCCTTGCTCAACATTACTCGGGATGACTCCATCTCCCAATAAAAAAGTAGCCGCTCTTATATGGTCACAGATTTTTCTAATCGATTTTTCTTCTTCTAATTTTGCTAATTCCTTTATCTTTTCAACAATTGGTAGCAACAAACTTGATTCATAAAGAGATTTTTTACCTTCCAGAATTGTATAAATCCTTTCATAACCTCCTCCAAAATCAACATTTTTTTGCTCCAACTCTTCATATTTTCCATGTTCATTCTTATTATACTGCATGAAAACATTATTCCCAATTTCCACCCAATCCTTGCCATCTGTAGCCAACGTGGATTTATTGGGATCAAATTCTTCAGGAACTCCCTTATCTGAATTCCAATAAAATATCTCTGTATCCGGTCCACACGGGCCAGTTTTTCCAGCTGGGCCCCAAAAATTATCGCCCCTATCTAAATAAGCAATCTTCTTTTTTGAAATTCCCAGATTCTCCCAAACCCTAGCACTTTCTTCATCTCTTGGAGCATTTTTATCTCCCTTAAAAACAGAAACTGCCAATTTGTTTTTGTCCAGCTTTAATTCTTTAATTAAAAATTCAAACGTAAATTCAATAGCTTCTTTTTTCCAATAATCTCCCAAAGACCAATTACCAAACATTTCAAAGAAAGTTAAATGAGTATCATCTCCAACCTCCTCAATATCTCCTGTTCTTAAACATCTCTGAATATTTACTAATCTTTTCCCAGAGGGGTGTTCTTCTCCCAATAAAAAAGGAACTAATGGATGCATTCCTGCAGTTGTAAACAAGACAGTCGGATCATTTTCAGGGATTAGAGAACTATTCTTAATCTCTTTATGTTTCTTATTTTTAAAAAATTCAACATATTTTTTTCTTAATTCTTTTGCTTCCATAGAAATAATAACTAAACCTAATTTAAAAAACTTTTTACCAATATGGAAATTCACCATTTCCAAGAACCATAGAGAAGTAAGGCAATTTAGGACCGCCCCCTTTCTTTGTTCTAAAACTTAAAATGTCCGAATCAACACAATTAACTTCATTATCACAAATTCTAATCTGATAAATATAATATGTTTTAGGTTGCAAACCCGTCAAAACATACTCATGCCCTAGTCTATAATCTGAAAATTCTATTTCATTCTCTAGAGCCCCAACACCATAACCCAAAATAGAAGTGCTTGATTCAGTACTATTAAATTTCACCCTGACACTTGTAGGTTGTATTCCATAAACAGAAATGTTTTCAATTTCAGGAATTTCCTCAGAAGCAAACAAATCAGAACCATCACACCACCCAAAATCATTTTTTAAATCAAAGAAAGTAAAATAACTATTATTATATGATCCTATATTTTGTTCATGTTCATCCTGATAATATTTATTATCAAAGAAAGAACTTCCACTCTCAATTATATCAACACTACTTCCAATATAAATTGCAAATTGACCGGAACTAATGTGCATAGTATTATTGTACCAGCTAGAATTATAAAGGGGCCTTCCTGCAGATTCCGTGTTATCTATCCTCATACATCTATTGTAATTACAATTTACTATATTATCATAGATTTTATTATTCCATCCCGCATTATCTACAATAGCAACAGTAGTAGCATTATAGACCTCATTGTCAAAAATCAAAGCATTATAGTTTCCTTTTAGTGCAAGGCCATATCCTCCGCCATCAAGATAATTCCCACTGACTATTGAATTATTTGTAAACCCTACAAATAAATTATGTTTGGATGTTTCTTCAATAGGCATGTATAATTTATTATCTAAGATTTCTGCATTTCTTAAACCAAAATCCTGTTCAGATTCAGAGCCAACCGAGATTCCATATCTATTTAAGGAATGATAAATAAAAAAAGAATTATTAATTAGCCTAGGATTCTCAACTGCTTTGGAGGATGTGTGGACAATTATCCCATTCCCATCCCCAATATAAAATTCATTATTTTCAGCAACAAAATTATCAGAATCAATAACCCTGACAAATTTAGAGTATGTATCTAAAAAAATTGGATAATCCTCAGAACCAAATCTATTTCCAATTATACTAGAATTATTAACACTAAAGGCAGATATGATATCTCCTCCTTCTGTAAAAAATTGGTTATCTGTCATAACAATATTATTCGAATCCGTAAGCCAAATTGACTTAAAATTGATTGGATTTTGTAGTTCTCCAAATCTATTTCCATTAATAAAAACGCCCTCCGCATTGTCTAATGAAATTCCTCTATCTAAAATATTTATGAATTTATTTCCATCCAAAATCTTATTCCCCGAATTGGAAGTTATTCCTACATCTACAGAATTTTGGCCATCTAAAATAAACCCCCCAATCTTAAATAGTGAAGGGGTGCCAAAGTGAATAATACGGTAACTATCGGGATTAACACGAATAATAACTTCTCCCAATGAGGCCAGAGTTATATTCTCATTCGGATTATTTATATACATATAACCATAGCTTTCATCCTCTAGGTATTCCCCCCCATAAACAAAAATCTCAGAATTCTCTAGGGCATTATTTGCGGCAAAAGTAATAGTCTGCCATGCGGTTTCATTACTTAACCCATCTAAAGAATTATTTCCATCTAATTTAACATGATATTCCTCTGAATAAACTATTGGTATGAACAAGATAAGAGTAATCATTACAACATAGTATTTATTCATCTCAAAAAAAAGAAAAAAATAAGGCATATATAAATTTATATGTAATAAAAATAGAAAATAATATAAACTACTTTCCTAAAAATCCATATATGAAAAAGGGGGCAATTTTACTTATATTATTAATTTGTATAACGAGTGTAAATGCTACAACCTATTATGTTTCTAAAAATGGAGACGATACTAATGGGGGAACCTCTTGGGCAGATTCATGGCTCACAATAAATCAATCAAACACAGATACAGGGGAAGGTTCCTTAATACTTGTGGGAGATGGATTATACACGGAGTCTTACTTAACTGGCGCAGATTATTTGTACATAATAAAAAATGTAGCCAATCGAACATTTCGGGCAGAAAATCAATCAAAAGTAATTATTAATGGATCAAGTACTAGCCGAGTCTTAAGGGCACAACCAAACGCGCATAATCTAACTATAATCGGTTTCATTCTTGAAGGAGATTCTTCCACCTCTTCATGCCTACAAGGCATATCGGGGACTGGAAATTTATATCTAATAAACAATACACTCAGAAATTGCACAATATACGGGATATATTTAGAGACGCTCTCAATATGGAGAAATATCACTGGGAACACATTCATAAACACAAATTATGGCCTAGTCTCTGACGGCCACAATAATACCATGATTGAAGGAAATAATTTTTCTAATTCTATGGCTGAAAGAGCAATGAGATTTAACGATGGTCGCTCGATCAATATTACAATAAAAGATAACATTTTTCTTGACCCAGATGACACACCACTTTACTTAGAAAATATTGGACACGAAGGATGGTTAATTGAAGGAAATACTTTCGGTACCTATGAAGAACCAATTAGTACATACGCAATAAATCTTAGAAACTCATCTAATGTAGTAATTGATAACAATACTTTTTGGGGAGGAAATTATACCGGAAACTACGCCTCAATATATTGCGGAATAAAAAATTGCTCGAACATAAAAATATATAATAATAAATGGGGTAATTCATCAGTTTACATTAACCTAAATGGTACTGGAACTACCGGCTATATGATATATTTAGTAAACGCTTCCAATGCCTCTATAGAAAATAACACTGCATTCTTAAAAAGCGGACGAGGAATTGATGTAAAGGGGGCGGGAAACGGATTTACAGAGAATATAAGAATAGTAAGAAATAATCTTACCTTTGACCCAAGTATAATACCGCCTAACCATTACGGAATAAAGGTTGGAGCAGATTCAATTGCTAGTGCAACAGGATACATAAATAATACACTAATTGAATATAATAGAATAATCGCTCCAAGCTTAGCTACCTCAAAACACATGCTGTTCACAGGGAAAACATATAATTCTACAGTTAGATACAACTATGTTGTTGGGGCAGGTTATGGAATTTTATCAAAACACGATACATACTATTATGCCTATAACAATACAATGGTAAATCAAACTAATTTCGAAGGATTTGTAACAAGATCAGGACATAACTCTTTCGTATATAACAACACATTTTTTTGCCCATATTATAACGAATCCAGCAATCCTTACGCCATTGTAGCAAAAAATGATGATAGTCCGGCTAGGAATGTAACAAACCTCACAATCCATAGTAATTTATTCTACATGTATAATATCAGCCTAACTTATGGTGTATCCGAACACGGAACAAACTACACAAACATAGGGCTTTCAACTTACAATAATATATTTATTTCAGAAAACTCAAGTAGAAGATTTGCAAAGGGGCCCAGCGGAGAATATTATAATTTTACACATTTTCGAGATAGCTTTGGTTTAGAAAACGATTCAATATTTTCTATTACAAATGAGACTCCACGATTCATTAATATAACAAATTCATCAATCCAAGATACAAATGTAACAATTAGGTGGGATACACAAGAATCTGCAAATTCAACAACACTCTATGGTACAGGTGCTTCTAATCTAGATGGTTCTTTAGGGAATTCAACATTTAACATGAATCACTATATGATTCTATTGGATCTAACTCCAGGAACAATGTACTTCTTCAATGTATCTTCTTGTGATTATGAGGCAAACTGTAACATTTCAACAACATATAATTTCACAACAACAGGAACTGCACCAACAACTCCAACAACACCATCTACCCCATCTTCTACAACAGATACATACGATGAATCAGATGCGAGTTCAACAGATGATTACGCATACTATTGGAGTGATGTACGAAGCGGAGATTATATCAAATTTACATTCGAAGATGAAGAATACAAAATAAAAATAGTAAGACTTTATGATGACCGTGTAAAGATAAAAATAACTCCAGGAAATTTGGAATTTGAGATTCCATATGATGAAAAGAATTTACTAGATATTGATTCCAACGGTGAATCAGATATTGAACTAGAATTAGAAGAAGAACAATACTACCAAGTCTCAGTCTACCTAAATACAGAAATCCAACAAGAACTAGATCCCACAGAAGATACAAATACAACAGGCACAACTCCAACGGGTGGAACTGTAATAGAAACCGAACAAATTCCTGCTTGGAAATATTTCCCAGTTGTAATAATAATTTTAGCAATAGGTTACATGGTTTGGATAAAGATTTACAAGAAAAAGAAAAATTAAATATTTAATTTTTTAAGTTTAGAATTTATATCATAAATTTCTTTATCCAATTTACTCTTAAACTCTTGCTCTAATGGTTTAGGTTTTTTAGCTTCAATAGATTTTTTTGGTTTAATGAGTTTCTTTTCCTCTTTTGGGACATCAACTTCATTCATTTTAGGTATATGTCTCTTCAATGCATTCACTTCTTTCTCAATTTTACCTAGAACTATCTCCAATTTTTTATATTTATCAACCTTATCAGATTTAAATTTGTGATAATTTTCCCAAGCCTTCAATAGTTCTGCAGATTCTATTGCACTCTCCAAAACATCTTTCCTAAGTGGCACAGGGCTACCTATTTTCACATAAGTAACGCAGTCATCCTCCTTTTTCTTAGGATGACTCTTGACTTTTTTTGTCTTTTTACGAGGCATTTAATATCACAACTCAAACAGTTTTCGATCAACATTTAATAATCGATCTTTCAATTTATCTAAACTTCTATGCCAGCTTTCCAATTCTCTATCTTCATCTGCTCTCAACTTATGAATATTATCCAATAAGTCTTCTGCTTCTCCAATCATATCTTTTACTTTATCAATATTGGACATAGCATCTTGATAATTGTCTATCTTTACAAAAACAGGCTTATCCCCAGAAACACGATTAACATTATCCATTGGTTTCCTTTCAGGAATATTTATCCTAGGTTGTTGTTTAGGTTGAGCTATTATTGGTTTATTTACTTCTTTTTTTATAGTTCCAAACTCTTGCTCATAGTTAGGAATTTTAGGAACTTCAGGAGCTCTTTCTTTTGACTCTCCAGGATTAAAATCAGGAACATCAAAACCCAAATTTGCATCATCTCCTTTATTTTTCTTTAAGAATGGCATTAATATACACCTCCAAAGGTTAAATTAAATTGTCAATTTTGCACTATTTAAAATTTCTTTACCATTCCGATGTAGTAAACCTTATAAAGGACAAGATTTTTAAATACAATAACACAAGAAATCATTAATGGTAAAAGATGACTTCCATAACAAAAGATCAAATAGACACACTAGTATCCCAATTAGCAGGGGAAGACACAATTGAGATAGTCAGATTTATCATTTCTAAGGGCGAAAACGTATCAGAATTCTTAATCGCAGAACACCTTCAAACACCAATAAATGCTATTAGGAACGCCCTATACAGACTTCAAGAAAATAATTTAGTTATTTTTACAAGAAAAAAGGATAAAAGGAAGGGTTGGTACATATACTACTGGACTTTCAATCACACACAGGCCATAGTTACAATCCAGAAAATGAAAGAAACGAGGATAGAAAACCTAAGGAAAAGGCTTGAAAGGGAAGATTCTAGTACTTTCTATACTTGTAGCTCAAAGTGCCTAAGGGTAAAATTCGAACACGCACTGGAAAATAGCTTTAAATGCCCAGAATGTTCAAAAATTCTAAAGGAAGTAGATAATTCTAGGATAATTAAAGGTATTCAGAAAGAGCTTGTTATGCTCGAAGAAGTTTCTGGAGAAGAGCCAAGCGCAGTTGCGGAAGTTACTGCCTAAGGTCCAAAAAATACTTTTGCCCCATCAAACGGTCCAAAAGGAATCATATTGAAAATAAATAGTATCAAATTAATATTTCTAGTTAGCAACCAAAAATTCAGAGCCCCATGACTCATTTTATGTTTCCTAGTTCTTATCATCATAAATGCAACAAACCAAATAATAAGATTGACCAATGGCCCCGCAAAAGCAATTAATCTATATGCCAATGCATTTCCTGAAACCGCGGGCGGCAAAGTAACATAGCCAGGAGCAATAATTAAGAAAGGAGAATTAAGTAATCTCAATAATAACCCTAGACCCAAGCCCAAAGTAAAAATTTCAAAACTTGCAGAATATCCAAAACCCATAGCAACAAATTTGTGAGCAAGCTCATGCAAAACGACTGCTGGAGCAGAAATCATAATTGCAAACCAGAAATCATCCCAATTAAACCTCTTCTTTTTCATCATATGATAAATTGTCTTTGGCTTTCTAGAAAATAGGCCCATAAAAATAATTCCAAGAACTAGAGTCATAATTAATAATTTCAGGATTTCAGACAGAGTAATCAAAACCATACTAAAATAGAATTTAAAGTTTATTTAAAAGTTTTGTTAAAGGTAACTAGCCAATCTTTTTTGTTTCGTTCTCCTATTCATTAATTTACTGACTCCCAATAAGTTAGTCAAATCAACACCAAATTCTTTGGCAACTTTAGCCTTAGCATAATTAATTAAAGATTCTTTAGAATCAAAATCTAAACTAACTTTATTTCTTAGAGAAGTCCTAGTGGCCTCTCTGCAAACCCAAACTCCCAATGGATACCTATCTTCATTAGTAACAAATCTAAACACTAAAACTCCTCCTTGCCTCTTTGATTCTTTTAGTTTTTCTAAAACTCCAGTCCTACATGCGAAATACCCTCCAGCACACTCTTCAGCATATTTCTTTCTCCCAAAATAATCCTCATAATCTGTTGCATAAAGATTCCCATGTCTACTCCATGGATTAACTTTCAATGGGACCTCCATTTCAAATAATTCAAATCCCCATATATCTGGAAAAAATAATATTAGATAATAATTTCCCAAGTATCCAGAAAAATAAGCCTGGTAGTCAATCTCTTGATAAAATCTAATACTCTTTAACAGTTCTTTAGCAATGGTATCGTCTGTTGCAGTTATACTCCATCTTGTTGGAACTAATTTTCTATTTTTTTGTTTTCCTAAAAGTCCAATAGATAAAATTTTACTCAGAAAGTTATCATCAAAACCCTTGTTATATAATTTATAAATTCCTTCCACAGCTTTCATATCTCCATCAGAAACAGTTTTGTCAACAATAGTTTTTATGCTAGGATTCTCTGTTAATTTAATATTCTTTACACTGGCACTATTACTTAATGGCTTAGCAACATTCTCCATTTTCAACATATTCTTTGGTTTATTTTTCAGAAAAACTTCCATGTCAACAGGCCTATGTGCCATTCCAACCTCCTGACTTAAATCCAATAATCTACTATCAAAATTTTTAACACTAGATTGAAATCTTGCATTTACTAATTGTGCCCTCAATCTTAAAATTTCATGATCCTTTAACCCTAATTTGGCCCACTCTTTTGGGTTATCCATCAGGTAAGAATCTTCCTCTTTCTGTGTTGGACTCAAAACCCCCACATTTACCTTTGGATAGCCAAACCTTCCAACGAAAACTGCCGGGGGAGAATTTCCAAAAAAATCTAAACCCTTTAAATCCAAACTAGCAAAATTAAACTTAATCAGATCCCTCTGTACATACCCACTCTTTTCCATAAATTTAGTAGTTTTGCTTTATTTATATACTTAATTTGTGTATCTGACAAGGTAATTCTATCACTACTTATTAATAATAACAAATAGAAAGCTTTTTAAATCATTAATTTTAGTATCACTACATAGTAAATACATATTTTATACATAAAATGGCCAGATTTATTATAACAAAAAAGATAGCAAAACACGGGAAACAAGCTATTATTGTTATCCCTAGAGTTCTCGAATCCAAACTAAAACCTGGCACTTTAACCCAATTAACAATAGACGTAATTGAGGAGGATGAAGATGGCAATAGCTGAACCCCATCTATCCGATTTAGAGCTAATGGTCGAAGGAGACCATGAAGGGATAAATAGGAAGGAACAAGAATTTCTGGAAGGAGAAGGGTTTGAAATCCTCCACAAACTAGGAGAGGGACAAACTAGATTTGCATACCTCGCAAAATATCAGAGGGGAGATGTGTCCAAATTAATGGTTGTAAAGATTCCTAAATCCGAAATAGATGAGTCTTCAATTTGTACAATTATAAATCTAAGTAAGGAAGGGGATATGAACCAGAGAGAAGTCCTCACATCAAATGAAATATCTCACATCAATGTGGTTTCTATTATGGCCAATTATCATTTTGGAAACAAAGTGATTAACATAGAGGAATATGTTGATGGAACAACAGATTTAGAAAGTTTGATTAAAAACACCGGGCCATTAAGTGAAGAAAAATTTGAAAGTATATTTAGGGGAGTGCTTGCAGGATTAAAATACTTGAATCTAGAAAAAAATATTCTTCATAGAGACATAAAACCTTCTAATCTCTTAGTGGGGAGGGAAGGAAGAGTTCAAATAACAGATCTCCAAAATGCGGCTAGAAAGAGGGACATAGAATCCTTGAGCATGCCCACAAGAGGAGGAACACAATATACTCACCCAGATTTATTAAATGCGTTGTTAACTGAAAATTCTTTCACACATGCAACTGAAGCAACTGAAGCATATGCACTAGGTGCAACAATGTATTATGCTCTAACAGGAGAAAATCCATTCGAATATAAACTTGTTGTTGGATCAGATGGTAGAGAACTTGAAGTTGGTGGAAAAACATTTAGAGTCTCACTCCAAGACGGAGATAGAAAATTAGAAAAGATTACTATAGATGAACATGAGAAATTATTAAAGAAAGCAATGAAAAAGGTACCTAAGAAATACCAAAAAATGATTAATAATTCCTTAACGCTAAATCCTAAAAAAGGCTGGGGATATAATGTTGGGAGTGTAGAATACGATTTAGATAAAACAAAGGAAGGTTTAATGACCAAAATTGGAAAAAAAGCACTAAAGGCAATAAAACCAGCACTAATAGTGGGGGCTTTTGGAGCACTTTTTGGTTGGGGCATTTCCCATTCTCCTGAAACCGAACAAGGTCCTAGTTTAAGAGACATAATGAGTAGACAAAATTACAGGGAATTTAGTTTAGAAACAATAGATGGGCCCGAAAGAAATTTCGCCTTGGATTTACTTTCCCCAGAATTTAGATACTTAAGAAAAGAACTACCAGACTTCCTAGATAATAATATTAGTAAAAGGCAAACTCAAGAAGATGAAATAGAACAATATACAAATTTCGCTCACGATATACATTCAATGCCAAAGAGATTAATTTCATCTTGGCTTACCGCACTTTATATGGTGGAAAATCCAGAAAAATTGGAAAAAAGTTATGATGGAGAGAGAACTGCCCCCTCATTTACACCAAATGATTTTGTATTAATGACAGATAGACTTAGCCAAGGCGGGAATTTCAACTATGGGAGGATTCCTTTTGGCGTAATGTATCTTAAACAGTGCCTCGGACCCGGAAACAATGTGGCAGATACTTTCGCAGAATACTTTTTTAGCAATGAAGAAATTAATACTGCAAGAGTAAGGACAAAGAGTATATCTTATCTCCCAAGATATAATCCAGAAGACCATAGTCTAGAATGTGGTTACTCCCAATTTTTAGATCCAAGAAAAAGGAAGGTAGTTGATGCTGCGATAGCACTCTATATGATAACCGATGAAGAAGGAGTCGCACATACGGATAGCATCCCTGATTTAAGAGGAATAAGTGGGACCTATTCACATTTACTAAGTATCCCGCCCTAAACCTGCCCCTATTAAAGGGCTAGACGCCAAATAAAATTTTCTCAATGCAGATGCTAAATGATATAAAATAATGTTTTCCTTAGAATTCTTCTGTATTAAATTATAAAAATCAGAATAAATATACTTTTTTTCTAACTCATGTATCTTCTCTATCTTTTCTAAACTTTTTTCAGAGTAGGCTTCAATTAATAAATCATAAAGTTCTTTCACTTTATCTAGATAATCATAATTTTTAACTAAGATTTTATGGTTATCCAATGCCTTATTCAATAAATAAATTTCCCTCTGAGCATGAATCAATAAATGTAAGAAAGTCCATAAAAATTCAGATTCATGACTAAATATTTTTTTCTTAAATATAACTCTTCTACAAAAACCATCATATTTTTTTATTCTATCCTCTATCTCATTATAGTCTTCGATATATTTTTCTTTGTTAAACCTTTTTTTTGTCACTTCAAATAAAGAATTTATATTTAAAAATATTTTTTGCAATATATTATTAAATTGATCCTCAGAAGGTTCAGTTATGTTTTCTACAATACAATAATTGGACTCTTTTTTTATTATCTCAAACCCTATTAAATTATTTTTTATAATCTCTGATAAAATATCAAATTGTTTTTCTTCTTCAAAATACACCTTAATCTTATCAAAACCGCCCCTATATGTATTTGTTATAATTGTTCTTATGGATGATTCACTAAGATTAGTTAATTGGACTTCCGTCTCCAATTTAGTATCAATCTCCTTAGAAGAAATGACCAAATTATTATCAACTGCCTCAACCTCAACCTCACTTCCTTTGATTAACCCATTCTCTTTAGCCCATTTGCTAGGTAAAGAGACCATTAGAGTTGCTGCACCTTGTTTTACTAGTTTTCTTCTCATACATCTATTAAATTCTGCCCATATATAAACTTTTCTCTTTTATTTATACATTTATACTAGTATATATAGTTTAATAAAAAAGTATATATAAAATCTTTCTCCAAACATAACTACTAAGTGGTGATAAAGGAGGAAGATAAAAAATGAAAAACACAATAAAAAATATAGGAATCGGCGCAGGGATTGTATTATCATCTCTATTGCCAATGAAAGCACAAGCTTTGGACGCTCATGTTAATACTTTAACAAACAAAGAGGGAACCGAGCTGAGAGCAGGTTTAGCTGCAGAAGATGCATTTAAACTAAACTTTAAAACAGACGGAGAAGATTTCGCAGGACATTTGAGAGTTTCAACTCCAGATGGTTCAGAAATCTGGACAAGAGGAACATCCGATGGACACGGAGCAATTGGTTTAAGCACTTCAATAAAGGGCCAGTTTTTATTTCCAGGATATGTACAATTTGACAATGATGGAAACATGACATATTCTATCTTAGCCATAGGTGGATTCGGTTCAGACAGCTCAAGATTTGATTACGGATTGGCACCAAATTTTGTTGAAGGCGAAGGAAACGACAATGAAGCATTCTACGCAGGATACAGAAATGAAAACCTAGGAGTTGCAGTAGCTAAGCATTATGATGATGCTTGGAGGGCAGATGTTGGATTTACAGCTGGCGATTTTGGCGGATTGGTTGACTATAAAACAGATCTAGAGGGAAATTGGAAGCTAAGTTTATTCGGAGCTCAAAATCCTGGAGCTGTAACAAGCCCAAAAGGTCCAAAAATAGCCGGAGATGTTTTTGTAATTGGTGAATTTCCAGAGACAAGCACATACCTAAGCTCAACAGCAAATAAGTCTAAGGGTGGATTGGCAGGAAGATTTGCAATTGACCAAGATAATGCAGGCGCAGCTGAACTAGGGTATAACTTTGGAAACGGATTAACCGTTACTGGCGGAAGTAAGTTTGATTCCGAAGGAGAATTAACCACAACAGGAGCACTATCCTATACAAACGGGGGATTCTTTGGAGAAGCAAACTTCACAGGAGGCGAAGATCCAGAAGCTACACTTTACTTCAGCGTAAAGTAAATACTTCTTTTTTTCTTTATTAAAAATGAAAGCAGAGACTAAAAGGAATCTAAAAAATGCAAAATTTATTGCAGAAGAACTATTGGTATTGCCCCTATTGGCCGCAGGACTTGTAACCCTCATTCATTTAGGGATGGGAAAACCAATAAATTATGGTCCAATACCGGAGAAAACAGAAATATCAATTCCCAACCCAGTATATCCTGCAGACAGATATTTAGAACAACTAGAGCTCCATGGTGAAAATCCACTATATTTGCCAATAGATAGGTTTTTAGAAAAATATAAAATAGAAAAACAATCCTAATCAGAAACCTTTATAAACAAAACTTTGCCCCAAATTCTTATCATGTACAAGATATTGAGAAACCTTTGGAAATCTCCAGAAAAATCTCTAATGAGAGACAGATTAATAGAATGGAGAAGAGATCCTGTTATATTAAGGATAGATAAACCTACAAATATTTCTTCAGCAAGATCAATTGGCTATAAAGCAAAGCAAGGGTTCATTACAGTAAGAGTCCGAGTAATCAGGGGCGGAAGAATGAGGCCGCAAATAAAGAAAGGACGAAGATCTAAAGCAGCCAGAAGAAAAAAGATTGTTGGAATGTCATATCAATGGGTAGCAGAACAAAGGGCCCAGAAATTCTACAAAAACCTAGAAGTTCTAAATTCATACAAGGTAGGAAAAGACGGAAGACACTACTGGTTTGAAATAATCATGATTGATCCAGAACATCCGCAAATTAAATCCGATAAAAAACTAAACATGTTTGGAAGAAAAGCAAACAAAAAGAGAGTAACTCACGGCCTAACGAGTGCTGCAAAGAAGTCAAGAGGATTATCTAAAAAAGGAAAAGGGACTGAAAAAATAAGGCCTAGCAGAAGAGCAAACAAAGGAAGATCTAAGTAACTTTTATAAACGTTATTTCTAACCAAATTCTATGTTAACTAAAAAAGAGATAGATAAATTTAGATCCTACCTAAAAAAATCAGAGAATCCCTTAATTTTCTACGATGATGACCCGGATGGACTATGCTCCTATCTAATTCTAAAAAAATACATCCAAAAAGGAAAAGGCGCAGTACTAAAAACCACCTCATCACTAGATCTAAAGATGTTTCATAAAATAGAGGAATATTCTCCAGACCTAGTAATAATACTAGATATACCAATAGTGGCCCAGGATTTTATTGACAAAATAAACGTTCCAATACTATGGCTTGATCACCATCCAATACTAAAAAGAAAAGGAGTACACTATTTTAATCCAAAAGCAAATCAAAAAGAAGGAGAAGTCCCTCCAACAACATACTTAATGTACAAAATTACAGAAGAAAAAGAACTATTTCTTGGAACATTAGGAAGCATAGCAGATTGGCATATCCCAGAATACGCAAAAGAATTTTCAGAAAAATATCCAGATATACTCCCCAAACATATGAAAGCGCCCCCAGAAATAATTTTTGATTCAAAACTTGGAGATCTAATAAAAGTGTTTGCCCTAATACTGAAAAATCCAACATCCAAAGTAAACAAAGCTGCAAACCTATTATTGAAAATAGAAGATCCTTATGAAATACTAGAAGAAAAAACACCAAGGGCAAAATATATCTTAAAATTAATCCAAAAACAATCAAATGAATATAATAAAGTAATGGAAGAAATCAACAAAGAGAAACCCACTAAAGAAAAGCTCTACATTGTAGAATTGCCAAAAACTAACAATGCCTACACTGCAATAATATCAAACTATCTAATTTATAAATATCCTAAAAAAGTAATCATGGTAAAAAGAGTAAAAGAGGATGAAGTAATTATGAGCCTAAGATCCACAGATGTCAATATTAGGGAAGCACTAGAAAAATCTCTAGAGAACCTAGATGGGTTTGGTGGCGGACACGATCATGCATGCGGGGCAGGAATAAAAAAGTATCACTTCGAAGAATTCATAGAAAAACTAAAGGAAAACATAAAATGAAGAAATTACTTACATTAACAATAATACTTCTAATGCTTCCTTTAACTCTCGCAACAAACTATTACCTTTACGATGAACTAACGGTTGATTTCTCACTAGATACAGAAATCTTCCTATCTGGAACAGGTTCACTAAACAATTTAATTGCAAATGTCTATCTAATCCCTTTAGATGACCAACTGCAAACAATTAATACTTTTTCAGAATCTTCAACACCAACTGCAGAAACAGATAAAAATAGTGATTCACTAAGATTCACCTGGACAGAACAATCCCCAAGCTACAATTTTGGTTATGATTCAGTTGTAAAAATTCAAAATCGATTATTCATGGTTCCAGAAGTAAATTTCCCTTATTCACAAATCCCAGAAGAATATAATGAATACGTGCAGGCTGCAGAAATAATAGACATAAATTCAGACATAATCTCCCAAGCTTCAGAAATAATCGAAAATGAAGATAATGCTTATCTGGCAGTTCATGAAATTGCAGATTGGGTGTATAATAATATCGAATATGATCTAAACACTGTAACAGCAAAAGCTGCAAAACAATCATCATGGACACTGGAAAATAGACAAGGAGTTTGTGATGAAATAACATCCTTGTTTATATCAATGACTAGATCTATAGGTATCCCTGCAAGATTTGTTTCCGGCGTGGCCTATACAAACCTATACGATGATTTCGGAAATCACGGTTGGGCAGAAGTTTATTACCCCGATTATGGTTGGGTTCCATACGATGTTACTTTTGATCAATTCGGATGGATAGATCCAACTCACGTAGCTCTTCAAAAAACTGCAGATGCTGGCTCATCCTCAATCACATACAGTTGGGAAGCCAACGGAGATATTAATCTAGAAACAGGGGAAATATCTAGTCTAGGAGAGATAACTTCCCTAGGAAATGATATGGAACAAGTGTTTGATATAAATCTTCATGCAATCGAGACAGAGGTTGCTCCAGGAAGTTACGTTCCAATAAGAGTCCGAGTTGTAAACCCATTTAATGGTTACATCTCAGATCAGTTAACTGTTACAAAAGCACCAGATCTAACGGAAAAAAATGTTAAAGTAACTGCACTAGGTCCAAAACAAACAAAAGATATATTTTGGATTGTAAAAATTCCCGAAGACGCAGATTCTGGATATATTTATACAACAACAATAGAAGTAAGAGATACATTTAATTCCCTAGATTCAGAGGACATAACCTTTGCACCAGATGCAGGGTACAAATATATCTCTTTAGAAGAGGCTGAAGAGATGGTAGATTCAATGACAATAGACGAAGAGGATCAATTCTCTAGTCAAGTAGTTTTATCCTGCCAACTCGATAAAGATTACTACTATTCATTTAGTCAAGCCAACATAGAATGTAATGTTCGTTCAATAAATGATAACTTGCCCCATTTAGAAATCTGTCTAAAAGAAAATTGTGAGATCTTTGCACTAACAAAAAATTCAGAAAAAGACTTCACTTTTCCAATAACACCTTCAAACGATCCAGTTGTTGTAAATCTAAAAAATTCAGAAATTGATGTAAAAAGGGTACTTCTCTTAAATTACTTAGAAAAACCAGAAATAAAAATAGCCAGAATTGGAATCAATAGCATGAATTACGACGAACTAATCGATATCCCACTGACAATTTCCTCTCAAACTCCAATAAAAGATGTAAATTTAAACATGAATAGATTCCAACCAATAACGATAGATGAACTAGATGGAACAAAAACATTTACAATATCAACAAATACAAAACACTTTAACGCCGAAAAAATTTCCATAAAGATTGAATTTAAGGATGAAGAAGGAAACTTTTATGAACAAGAATACACACAACAAATTAAAGTAAATAATTTACCATGGTACTGGAACTTCATAAATATATTCAGGTCTTAAAACTAAGATTTACTAAAGGGTTGCATAAACCTAGATCTCTTTCTGAAAAACAAAAAAATAAAATTAGGTCTTTAAACGAACCAAAAAATATCGGAATAGACGAAGTACTAAACAAAAAAAATGTAATACTAGTTTTTCATGATTCTTTATTTAGAGATCCACCAGAAAGAATAACTAAGAAAATAGGGAAAGAAATAGTTTTTCCTTCCGTTCCTTTCTTAGAGATAAGAAATTCTATATCGGCCTCACCATCAAAAAAATTACATAATTACTTAACAAGAAATATTAAAATAAAAAAAGATTGGGCTTCTTTACTTATCGGATACTAATAGCTTCTAGCAATATACGCAACTTCCGTAGCCTTACTACCACAAACAACACACTTTCCATTAGCTTTCTCTTTTTTATTAGCCATGCTACCTCTAACTTCTGCATTCATTTCCTTTTCAATAGACTCAGCACAAGCAAAACCCTCTTTATCTAACCTACACCAATTAACTCTAGCAATCTTTCCATCTTTCATGGCCTTTTTTATCTCTATTTTTGTTTTACAATCAACAACTTTTCCTTTCATCAATTTATCTGCATTATCTAATAGTCTTTTATCATACCCCAAGCCAAGTTTTCTTAAATTTTTTAAATCATTCAAAGAAATATCTGTTTTTTCTTTTGTGTCTCTTACAAATAAAGATAATTTTTTACTCTTTACCTCTTTCTCACCAATTTCTAACCTAAACGGAACTCCTTTTAGTTCCCACTCATTAAACTTCCAACCAGGGCTATAATACTCTCTCCAATCAATTTCATATTCAATATCTAATTTTTGTAATTTTTTCTCAATACTTTCAACATACTTAGTAACTTTTCCCTTATTTTCTTTCTTGTAGATCGGAACTACGACTATCTTAATTGGAGATATACAAAAAGGTAAAACTAGTCCCTTATCATCCCCGTGTATACACACAACTGAAACTAAAATTCTAGATATAGCTGGCCCGTATGCAGTCGTCCAAAGGAATTCTTCCTTTTCATGTTTATTGATAAACTTTGCATCAAATGCTCTAGAGAATATTTGCCCCATAAAATGAGAAGATGGCTGTTGTATCAATTTTCCATCTGGCATAATCACATCCGATCCAATTGTATACTCTGCTCCAGCAAACTTATCCCATGAAGGCCTTTTCATAGCAAGGAATGGAACTCCAAATTTCCCATGCATTACCGTTTCAGTTATCTTAATATCTTCCAAAACTTGAGCCTCTGCTTCTTCTTTCGTTGCAAAAGCATCATGTGCTTCAATCCAATTAAATTCCCTACCCCTTATCAACGGTCTTGTTGCCTTAGTATCATATCTAAACACAGAACCTTTCTGATATAATTTCATAGGCAAATCATTATGGCTTCTTATCCATAGGCCAAACATGGGAGTAAAAACAGTCTCACTCGTGGGCCTTAATGCCAATTTCTCTTCTTCTTTTCCAGTTTTCAACCAAAAAACTTCCGGGGTGAACCCAGCAATATGGCTAGACTCTTTTTTTAAATTTGATTCAGGAATAACGGAAGGCATTATAATCTGCTTATGGCCCTTCCTTCGCAACTCTTTTTCATAAAGATGATACATATTTTCTATTATCATTGTCCCCCACGGCCTAATTATAATAAAACCTTTTGTTCCAAGCCGAAGGTCTACTAACTCTGCTTTATGGATGATTTGAGAGTACCATTCAGAAAAATTCTCAGATTTCCTAACACTAATTCCTTCTCTACTCTGTTTTTTCATATTTCCTTTGATAAAAACTAACTTTTAAAACTTTTCCTTTCAAATATTAAAAATCAAACTTATTCTTAATCCGTTTCCACTCTGCAACACCAATACTTACCAATCCCAAAGCTAACCCCAAAAGTAAACCAACATCATTATGATATCCATTGATAACCCTCTGTACAGATATAATTGTCAAAACCATAAACGCAAAAATAAAATAAGGAATTCTCCAATTTTTGTTTTGATCAATAAAAAACCATAATAGGTATAAAATAAAAATAGCAATAGCAATATGGGCAGAAGCATCAAACAATATATCTCCTCCAAACAACAACATGGGAATAAATTTTAATAAAATTAAACCAACTAAAATAACTATGCCAGAAACCAATAAATTTCTTAGTTCTTCTTTCATACACATCACCTAAATATAAAGCGGGTCTGCCCGGATTTGAACCGGGATCCTTCGGGCCGAAACCGAAAGTTCTATCCAGATTAAACTACAGACCCAATAACTTAATGTCGAAATAAGGATTCATAGTTAGTAAATACATTAACTCCACCCTTCGGCTCCGCATTAAGTCAATTTTTATAAAAAAAAGAAGTTTAAATAGATTTTGATAGCAAATATTATTCCCCTAAGTATTCTTTACCAACAATACGCATATCGGGTCTACCAGCAACATCAAATTCAGTGGAACCATCAGTCCTATACACCTCTTCTTCAAATGAGGCCAAGGCTTCACTACCTGCCCCACTGCCATATACATCTATTGAATGGGGGTCTCTTATGGGATAGCCATTATCAACACACCAAGATAAATAATCTGGGAAGCCAATAATACCTTCTGGTAATTGTCCGGCAATCTCAGCAATTTTAGTTAATTTTAGACCAACAGAAGCTCCAGTTAATCTTGCAACTCTCCCCGCTACATCATCTAAAACTGCGGCCCCTTCTCCTTGATCAAGTATAAATGTCAATGCTCTTAATCCAATACTATGCTCTCTAAGCAACCCCTTTACACTTTCTCTTTGAGATTCTGGAATTTTTTCAACAATTTGAACACTTCTTTCTGACATTTTGTTACTACCTCCCAATTAAGGGAATTTTAATAAGCTCTACCCATTTATAAAGCTTACCAAAACAAATTTAAACTCAGAGAATCAAATTCTTCCTATGGCCGATTTCTACAAACTAACAAAAGAAGAGGCTATAAAGAAACTCCAAGTCAATGAAAAAATAGGATTAAAGCCCCTTCAAATTGACCTAAAAAGAAAAAAACACGGATTAAATCAAGTAACTCATGAAAAGAAATTATCTCCAATAAAAATTTTCTTAGAACAATTCACAAACCCTCTCGTATATATATTATTGGCAGCAATCCTAATCTCCCTAGCAATACAACACTTTATTGACGCAATAGTAATACTAATTATAGTAATATTAAACGCAATACTAGGATTTTCACAAGAATACAAAGCAGAAAAAGCACTAGAATTGCTAAAAAAGATGGCGGCACCGCATGCAAGAGTTCTAAGGAATGGCCACACTAGAATGATTGACGCAACAGAATTAGTTCCTGGAGATATTCTAATTCTTGAAACTGGCGATAAAATTCCTGCGGATGCAAGAATAATCGAAAATGTCAATCTACAAGTAAACGAAGCAATCCTAACAGGAGAATCTGTACCTAAAGAAAAAACAATAAACAAAATAATTTCTGATAAAAGCCTTGCAGACCAAACAAATATACTATTCGCAGGAACAACAATCTCTTACGGAAGAGGAAAAGCAATTGTAACAAACATAGGGAATAAAACCGAATTTGGAAAAATTGCCTCATCACTAAATAAAATAGAAGAAACAGAAACCCCTCTACAAAAGAAACTCTCAAAATTTGGAAAAAAACTTGGTATAATCACAATTGGAGTAATAATTATAGTTTTCTTACTTAGTTTACTAAAAAAAATGCCAATGGCAGATTCTTTAATGACCTCAATTAGTCTTGCAGTAGCCGCAATTCCAGAGGGGTTGCCGGCCGTGGTGACAATTGCTCTTGCAGTAGGAGTAAAACGATTAGTAAAAAATAAAGCCCTAATAAGAAAACTCGCCGCCATAGAGACTCTTGGTGCAACAACAGTAATTTGTTCAGACAAAACTGGAACAATAACTTCTGGAGAAATGACTGTAAAATCAATCTATGCAAACGATAGAATAATAAGTGTGTCAGGTTCAGGGTATTCAACTGATGGGCTTTTTTCAAATAAAGGCCAAGAATACAATCCTCAAAAAATAAACAAACTTCTAGAGGCCGCATGCCTGTGTAATAATTCTAATTTAACAGAGAAACAAGGAAGCCCAACAGAACTCGCACTAAAAGCAGTTGCTAAAAAAGCAAACCTAAAAACTGAATTTGAGAGAAAAAACGAAATTCCTTTTGATTCAAGAAAAAAATATATGGCCACACTAGATGAAAAAGGAAAAACACAAAACGTGCACCTGAAGGGCGCACCAGAAATTGTTCTAAAACGATGCAAATATATCTTTAATGGAATCACAACAAAACCACTTACGGAAAGAGATAGAAAAAAAATAATGGACATGAATGATCAGATGGCCTCCAAGGCATTGAGAGTGCTTGCACTTGCATACTCAGAATCAAAATCAACGAAAGATCTAACCTTTCTCGGCCTGATGGGCATGATTGATCCACCAAGAGAGGGAGTAAAGAAGTCAATAAGCATCGCAAAAAGGGCAGGAATAAGGACAATAATGATAACAGGGGATAATGCCCTAACTGCAAAGGCAATAGCTAATCAAGTTGGGATCCAATCAGAAGTAATAACGGGGGTTCAACTAGAAAAGATGTCCGATGAAGCCATATTTAATTCTGTAAAAACTATCTCTATTTTCGCTCGTGTAAATCCTGAACATAAAGTAAAAATTCTAGAATCCCTCCAAAAAGATGGGCATGTTGTAGCCATGACTGGAGATGGAATAAATGACGCTCCAGCATTAAAAAGGGCAGACGTAGGGATTGCAATGGGAATATCTGGGACAGATGTTTCAAAAGAAGCATCAGATATGATCCTAATGGATGATCACTATGCAACCATAGTCAAAGCAATAAAATACGGAAGATCTATTTATGATAACATAAGAAAATTTGTAAAATTCTTACTCTCTGCAAATCTTGGAGAAATAGCAATAATCTTTACATCTCTTCTTATCTCTTTGCCGCTTCCACTCCTTCCCTTACAGATACTCTGGGTAAATCTGATAACTGATGGTTTACCTGCCCTAGCTTTAGGAATGGATCCTGCTGAAAAAGATATTATGAAGAGGAAACCACGTTCACCAAAAGAGACCATACTCTCTGGAACAAAAGGATTCATGATAACGAGAATAATAGTAATCCTTGCAATAGTACTTGGATTATTTATGCTCGAATATTTTACAACTCACAACCTAGAAAAGGCAAGAACAATTGCCTTAACTTCCTTAATCTTATTTGAACTATTATTAGCATTCTCATGTAGATCCGAAAAGAAAAATATTTTTGAAATTGGATTCTTAACAAATAAATACCTTGTGGGCGCAGTAGGACTCTCACTTGTATTACATTTATTATTAGTTTATACCCCGCTAGCAATATTTTTTAAATTAGTTCCACTATCACTAACAAACTGGATATACATTGCAGCCACTTCAGTAACAGGATTAATAATCTTAGAAATCAGAAAACTATTTTTAAAATAAAATTCTGTATTTACTAAACAATCGTAACAAATAGAAAGGTTTAAAAGTGAAACCAAAGGCAGAAAATTATGGGAAGACATTTTGATAGATTAGTTGAATTACTAAATAAAGGACATATCAACGAACAGGATAGGCCCAGCACTTTTACTGGATTTTATTCTTACCTTTGTGAAGCAGTAGAAAGCGCAGCAGTATTTGATTTTCCCTTACTCTCTCAACATATTCAACCTGAATTGGAGAAAGATAGGGCAGAATATACTTCATATTTGAGAACCTATTTAGATATGTCTCAAGAAGAAGGGACATTCCTTTTTACCCCATTTCCGGTAACTGCTGTAGAAGATAGTGATTCAGTTGTTATATTTGAATCAAGAGGATTAAGCGGGTGTAGGATAACAAGATGCATGGATGCCACAGATAGGGAAGACATGCCAGGATTGGATACAATGGTTCAAACGGGGGAATCAACACTCCATTCCATTCGAGATGATGGAAAGTATGAGATGGCTGCAACCCCGTTAAATGTTCTTTGTTGGAATGAGTCAAAAAAATATGACAATCTTCTTCATGGGGAAAGATTAATTGGGGAGGCCACACAAGATATTCTTACTTGTTCGTTCGCAGCAATACAACAAATAATTTATTTCATGGATCCCGAAACATTTATTCTAGAAACAGAAAGTAAACAAAGTAAATCGATGGTCTTGAGATACGAAGGGAAGAAGAAAAACTGTAAAAAACAGCGCAAGACGGCAGTTAGACCAAAGTTTACAATACATAGCCAAAAGGACTTAACGCTTATTTTAGGTGGAGAAATGACAACAGGAGATACCCCACTACATATAGTAAAAGGACATTGGAGAAGAACTGGTATATTAAACCCCCAAGGTAGAAAGATATGGAAACCCATCAGCCAATATAATCGTGGAGTAGGGAGTGTAGAAGATTTGCATGGAAATACATATGAGGTTCACTTAAAAACAGCCCCAGGAGAATTAACCCCTGCATCAGAATACAAAGCAAAAGCATAACATATTTAAACTGAATTTCTAAAAATTTACTCAATGGACAAACAACTATTCAGGGCCTCAGCACTATTAACAGGAACAATAATAGGGGCAGGCGTTCTAGGAATTCCATACGTGATCGCACAATCAGGATTTCTTACCGGATTATTAACCATATTAATTTTAGGTATCGCATTATTATTTATGAATCTCTTTATGGGAGAGATAGTTCTAAGAACTCCAGGAAATCATCAGCTACCCGGCTATGCAGAAAAATATCTTGGGAAATATGGAAAGTTGCTAGCGATTTTTTCAATGCTCTTCGTTATCTACGGGGCACTAGTAGCTTATATAATCGGAGAAGGGATCGCCCTATCTGCAATTTTTGGACTTACTCCTCTAAAATTTTCAGTGCTATTTTTTGTATTTGCCGCAATCTTTGTTTACATAGGATTAAAAGCAATTACAAAATATGAATTGCTTTTCGCAAGCATAGTCCTTTTTTTAATCTTACTAATATCTGGTATTGCAATCTTTTCAGGAAAATTTGATGCATCAAATCTAACTACTTTTAATATAGCAAAAATAATGATTCCATACGGCGTAATTTTATTTGCATTTGCAGGTATAGCTTCAATACCAGAAATGAAGGAATACCTAACAAATGATAGAAAAAAACTAAAAAAAGCAATCATACTTGGTTCACTTATTCCAATTGCCTCTTATATTTTGTTCTCCTTCGCAACGATAGCCATAACAGGAATAAACACAACAGAGATAGCAACCATAGGGTTGGGCAATTACTTAGGGGACTCTATGGTAATCTTCGGAAACATTTTTGCAATATTCGCAATGTTAACTTCATTCTTAACTCTGGCACTAGCAATGAAAGAAGTATACATATATGACTATAATATAGAACCCGTAAATGCATGGTTATTAACCATGTTTATCCCATTTATAATCTTTCTAATGGGTGCGAATAGCTTCATAAAGATAATTGGAATAACTGGGGCCATAGCTGGAGGATTAGAAGGGATCTTAATAACACTGATGTATTGGAAAGCAAGAAAAAAAGGAAAACGTCAACCAGAATACTCCCTAGGGAAAAAGCATTTTCTGAAAGTCTTTGGAATCGCACTAATAATAATATTTATTCTAGGAATAATAAACGAATTATTTCATTTTATTTAAGGAATAGTTCTTTGTAACGTCCTAGGAAAACCAATTGCATCTTTAACAGATTCCAACCCACAAATCCACCTAACTAATCTTTCAGTTCCCAATCCAAATCCTGCATGAGGAATACTTCCATATTTTCTAGTATCTAGATAATAATTATAATCTTCAATTTTCTCACCCGATTCTTTCAAAGACTTAGTTAATTCTTCAATATTTGTATCTCTCTCACTGCCACCAATTAACTCTCCAACTCCTTCCGGGCCCAAAGCATCAAAACATAATGCAACTTTAGGATTCTTTGGATCTTTAGGCTTGTAAAATGCCATGACTTCTTTTGGATAGTGAGTCACAAACACAATCGTATCATAAGAATCCATCAATCTTTCTTCTTCAATTGTCCTAAGGTCTTTTCCCCACTTAATTTTCCTTCCTTTCTTCCCCAATATTTCCAATGCTTCATCATAAGTAATTCTAGGGAATTTTTTATCAATACTTGGCTTAAGCTTTTCAATATCTCTCCCCAAAATTTTTAATTCCTTTTTATTTTCCTTAATAACTTTCTTTAAAATAAATTTAATCATTTCTTCCGCATAATCCATTAATTGATCTAAGTTACACCAGGCGGCTTCCATCTCTGCATGCCAGAATTCTGTTAAATGCCTTGAAGTTTTTGATTTCTCTGCCCTAAATGAAGGAGCAATACAGTATAACTTTTCTAGTCCAAACATCGCAGCCTCGGCATATAATTGCCAGGTTTGAGCCAAAAACATCTTCCTATCATGGGCATATTTAATCTCAAACATAGTTGGGCCATCTTCTGCTCCACCTTGGACCATTATAGGACTCTGAAATTCATAAAAATCTTTACTCCTAAAATATTCGTGAATTGCACCAGTAATAGTACTTCTAATCTTCATAATCGCAGTCATTTTCCTGCTTCTAATATATAGGTGACGTTGATCTAATAAAAATTCAGGGCTCTGATCTCTCCCAATGGGAAAATCTTCTGATTGATGAATAATCTTCATATTCGTAATTTCTAATTCATATCCCCCCGGGGCCCTTTCATCTTTGTGTAAAATTCCTTTTAATTCTAAAGAACTTTCTCTCAATAATTCATCTGCATCCTCTACCAGTTTAGGAGTTTTAAAAACACACTGAACAATATCAGAAGAATCTCTCATAACGATGAAAATTTTATCTTTCATCTTTCTAATTCTGTGAATCCATCCTCTAATGGCAACCTCTCCAGATTTTTTCTTTAATGCCTCTTCTATAGATATAAAATTCATTTCAATTTTAGTCCTACTTCATCTAACTGTCCCTTACTAACTTTGCTTGGAGCATCCATTACGGGATCCCTAGCATTCTTATCTTTCGGGAATGCAATCAATTCTCTGATATTATCTTTTCCCATAATAACCATTAATAATCTATCAATGCCCAAAGCAATACCTCCATGTGGGGGGACTCCGTATTTAAATGCTTCTAACAAATGCTCAAATTCTTTCTTCTGTTCTTTACTAAATCCAATCAAATCAAAAATTTTAGATTGAATCTTTGGATCGTGAATTCTAATACTCCCTCCACCACACTCATAACCATTTAAAACTAAGTCATGTTGATAGGACTTTGCCTTTCCAGGATCTTTGTCCAAAGAAGTAATATCTTCCTCTTTAGGCATAGTAAACATATGATGGCTCGGTCCCCATTCCTTCCCCGCACCATGAAAAAAATCCTCTTTAGTTTGCTTTTGGAATAATGGAAAATCTACAATCCAACAAAACCCTAATTCATCCTGGTCATTCTTATCTTTTCTTATATCCGGACTATCCGTCTTATACTTTTTAATTACCTCATCATAAGGAATTCTTGGAAATGGAACTTTGGTAAATTTCTTCTCCGGAAATACTTTCTTAACTAAATCTATCATAGATTTTTCAACCAATTTCAAAATATCCTCTTGCTCAACGAAACTCATCTCCACATCTAACTGATAAAATTCTCCTGGAGCCCTATGTGCCCTTGCTGCCTCATCTCTAAAACAAGGAGCAATCTGCAAGTATCTATCATAACCTGCTAGCATCAATAATTGCTTGTACTGCTGTGGACTTTGCGGCAAAGCATAAAATTTTCCTTTATGTAACCTACTCGGAACCAAATAATCCCTTGCTCCCTCGGGGGTGGATTTAGTCAATATTGGAGTGGTGATCTCAATAAAATCCTCTTTATCATAATAATCCCTTAAAACTTTAATTGCTTTATGCCTCAACATAATATTATTTTGCATCTCTGCCCTTCTCAAATCTAAATATCTATACTTCAACCTAGTATCTTCATTTGACTCGACATCCTCTAACTCTAAGGGCAATGGTTCAGATAAACTTAAAACTTCAAACTTTTTAGCAGAAACTTCAATTTCTCCAGTTTTTAATTTCTTATTTGCTTCAGGTTTCTTCTTTACCTCTCCTTCAACTCTAATAACCGATTCTCTTCTCAAATCAACTAATTGATCTGCAAATTCCTTTCCTAAAAAAATCTGAGTAATCCCATATCTATCTCTCAAACTGATAAATCCTATTTTCCCATGGGTTCTAACTGAATCAACCCAGCCAGACAAAATAACTTTCTTACCTACCTCTTTATTTCTCAACTCTCCACAGGTGTGCGTTCTATATTTCATAAACTAGTTTCTTGAACTTATTATTTAAAACTTTCCATAAAAAAAGGAGAATGGCTAAGAAATAATAACATATATAAATCAATAATCTAAATCAACCCTATGCTTAAATTTTATAATACTCTATCGAGGAAGAAAGAAAATTTCAAACCAATAAAATCTGGGACAGTATCTCTCTATGGTTGTGGCCCAACTGTATACTGGTATCAACACATTGGGAACATGCGCAGATATATCTTTGAAGACATTCTAAGAAGAACACTACTTTTTAATAAATTCAAAGTAAAACATGTAATTAACATAACTGATGTTGGACATTTAACTTCTGATGCTGATGAAGGCGAAGATAAGATGATGAAAGCCATAAAAAGAGAAAAACTTCCACCCACTTCAGATTCATTACTAAAACTAGCCAGAAAGTACGAAGAATCTTTCTTAGATGATGCAAAGAAACTGAACATACAATCTCCAGATAAATGGGCAAGAGCAACAGAACATATCAAAGAAATGATTAACCTAATTAAAAAAATAGAAAAAAACGGTTACACCTACAAAACAAAAGTTGGATTAATTTTTGATACTTCTAAAGCAAAGGACTACACAAAACTAGCAAAACTAAAATTAGAAAACATGAAAGCTGGCTCTCGTGTGGAAATAGACCCAGAAAGAAAAAATCCTTCTGATTTTGCCTTATGGATTACAAACCAACCAAAACACATAATGCAATGGGATTCCCCTTGGGGGAAAGGCTTCCCTGGATGGCATATAGAATGTTCTGCAATGTCAACTAAATATCTGGGAGATCAATTTGATATTCATACTGGAGGGGAAGAGCATATTCCTATCCACCACACTAATGAGATAGCTCAATCAGAAGCGGCATGTGGGAAACATCCCTGGGTAAACTATTGGTTACATATGCGTTGGTTAGTTTTGAAAGATGGAAAAATGTCCAAGTCAGAAGGCAAGGTTTTCACAATATCGGAACTAGAAAAGAAAGGATATGATCCACTAGATTTCAGATATTTATCACTCCAAACTCATTATAGAAAAAGATTATTATTTTCATTAGAGGCTTTAGATTCAGCAAAAAACACTTACGATAGGTTGAAAAATATAATTTTAGAATTAAAAATAAAAAAAGATTCCAAAAAAACAAAAAACAATTATAAAAAAGAGTTTTTAGAAGGAATAAATGATGATTTAAACACTTCAAAAGCACTTTCAGTTTTATGGGGGCTGTTAAGAGACCAAAAATTAGGTTCAAAAGAGAAATTAGAACTTGCCTATGAGTTTGATAATGTTTTAGGATTATCTTTAAAAGAAATTAAAGAAGAAAAGATCGCAGAAGAGATTAAAGATTTAGCAGAAAGAAGACAACTTGCCAGAGAAACCAAAGACTGGGAAGAATCTGACAAATTAAGAGATGAAATTAATTCTAGAGGTTACGAAATAAAAGATTCAAAAGAAGGATATTTAATAACGAAGAAATGAATTCCCTAATAAATAAAATCAAATCAAAGAAATATGCTTCTCTAAGCAGTGAGATAATAGAGCAAGAAATAGAAACATTCCTCAAAAAGAAGCCAAAAGCAAAAGATAAAGAAATAATAAAAGAAGTAAAAACAAGATTACATAAAATTTATGGATCTTTCCAAATAAATAAAAAAAAGAAAAGAGATAGTGCCTTAGAAGAATTAAGACAAAATCCAAGCTCAATAGATTTACATAGAAATATCTTAGAAACAAATCTCTCAACAAAAGAGAGGATGAAAGCATATCAAACACTATACTATAGGATATTCAAGATAACGGGTCAACCAAATTCAATTCTGGACATAGGGGCAGGAATAAATCCAATATCATATCCTTACTTAGAATGTAATCCAAAATATACGGCCTTAGAAATAGATAAAGAAGATGTAGATTTTGTAAACAAATATTTCAAAATGAATAATATAGACGGAAAAGCTGAACTAAAGGCAATAAACCGAAATAACCTAAAAGACCTCCCAAAAACAGATATAACTTTTCTATTCAAAGTAATCGACCCACTAGAGGTCAAAAAAGGGCACAAGTTCACAGAACACCTAATAACCAATTTAAAATCAAAATATATAGTGGCATCATTCTCAACAAAAACAGTTTCAAATAAAATGATGAAATACCCAAGAAGGGGTTGGTTTGAAAAACTACTAACTAGAATTAAATATAAATTTTGGATAGTAAAAACTCAAAACGAATTCTATTATGTAATTAAGAAAAGCTTATAAGTATAGATATTTAAATGTACATACGTATACATACAAAAAGATGAAGAAAAAAGTAACTCTTTCAATAGAGAAAAGTATTTATGATAAATTCTCCTCCATTTGCAAAGAAAAAGGGCTAATACTATCAAAACAAGTTGAATTTTTTATGAAAAAGAAACTAAAAGAGGAAGAGGATGAAGAATAAGATTATTTTGCAAATGGTTCTAGCAATATTGATGCTATCTCTAGTAGTTTATGCTACAGAAACTATTACCTCAACACAATCAAATTTTGACGAAGGAACATACAATCGAACTTTCTATAATTCTACAAATAATTTTGTACAACTTAATCAATCCTTCAATAATGGAACATATCTTAGTAAAGTATTTATCGCAGGAGGGAATGCACAATGGAATAATATTTCTTGGGTGGAAAGTAACTACGGGGCCCTTCCAGATAATGGTCAGATAGAAACAGCAGACTACAGTGCCAACATGTCTGGGAACATCGCGCTCTGGCACTTAGATGAGGGTGCAACAAATGGGGAAACAATTTATGATAATTCTAGTAATGGCAACGATGGAACTGCTTATTTTAGCGGATCAGGAACTTGTAGCGGGATTTCTGGGAAAATAGATGGGGGATGTAATTTTGATGGAACGACGGATTATGTTGATATTACAATGACAATCCCTTCAACAGTAACAATTTCTGCATGGGCAAAATCAACCGCATCGTCCTTAGCAGATATGCTTTGGTGCATAAATAATGCTGGAACAGGAGGTCCAGATTTATTCTTCTACTCTGGGAGGATTAGTTTAAACACATGGAATGGAGCAAATAATCCATTTTGTAATATTCCCTCGGATGTAGACGAGTGGCACCTATATACAACAATTATTGAATCAGGGAACACAGCCCTATATATTGATGGAGAATTATGTGGGACTGCAACTTATGCAGATCCATCAGATTCAAGTATTGCAATAGGCTCAAGCAATGGTTATGATTGGGAAGGACAAATAGATGAGTTTGCGATCTGGAATCGGAGCCTAACACAAGATGAAATAAGAAATCATTTTAGAAGGGGAGTGGTTAGACTAAATTTAACCACAAGAACATGCGATGATTCTAATTGTGATACCGAAACTTGGACAGATGTCAACAATACTTCACCACAGGATTTATCTTTAGACAACAACACGTACTTTCAATATCAATTTAATTTTGAAACAGATAACCTTTCTTATTCGCCAAGAATATATAATACGACAATAAACTACGACATAATTCCTTCCTTGGATCATTACTATGTTCAAACTTATGAAGACAATTTGCCAAGATCAAATTTCGCAAATCAATCAACGGTTAGAATAAAAACAAATGGAACCTTCACTGCAGCACCCACAATAACAATACTAGACAGCCAAGACATAATAATAATAGACGAAGAAAATATGATAAATGAATCAAATATTTATACATACAATTACACATTAAATGGCTCTCAAGGGTGGTATGATGTTACAATAAACTCTCAAGACTGGCCAGAAACATTCTATCAAGCCGAGCTATGGCAAGATAATTATACAGATGAAGATGGAAATCCATTTGTATTCAGAAGAAAGATTAACATAACCGAACCAGGGACAGACGAAAGATTTTTCGAACCACAAGATATAGAAATCAACTTTTCCTATCAACCAAATAATAACTCCATAAGGATACTAACCCACAATGGGTCAGATTATTTAGAAATTCCATCCCAAATATATAATACAAACCAATCGGCAGGGAATCTCTATTCTGCAAATATAGTATTCCTATCAACAATCAATAAATCTGAAACAAGAGATTACTATATTTTATCCACTAAATCTGCTTCACAAAAAAATTATACTACTGATATTACGTATTCAAATACATCTGACCTATATACAATATCAAACTCTTATTTTGTAAGCTTTTTCAATACCTCAACTGGAGGATTGATGTCTGATATTTATGACACGATTGGGACAAATTTATCCTTATCTGGGACAGATCCAATAGATTATTACCCTGAATTTCAAATAGGACTGACCACTTTTACTGCCAGAAGCGATACGACTCTCGCAACAAATACAATTGAAGGGCCGTTATTTTATCTTTTCAATACCTCTGGGCAAGCCAACGATGATGATCTAAAACCCTATTGGGTTAATTGTAAAATATACTCAAAAAACCTATATATGATTTGTGAGAAGAATCAGTCTACTACCGTAACTCAAAACTGGAAAAATTTCTATATGAATGGATTAATTGTTGAAGATGGCTTATTCACAAATGCCACCTATAAAAATTCAACAAATGATATTGTTGTTAGGGGACTTGCCTCCGGAGATAATTCTGATACTAGTGGCCTAGATTCAGATATGAAATGGATAACTTTTTATGATGATTCCCTTGGTAATGCTTTTGCAGAATTATTTATAGATAAGAATTTCAATGTAACTAATAATCCTACAATTCAAATTATTGATGATTCAGAATATGAGTATTATTTGCATAATATAATCGACCTATCTAGTACCTCTGTTCCATTAAATGCAATGTTCTATACAAAAACCGCAAGAATGGCTTACAATGGGTTGCACACTCACTCAATCGTAGATGAAACCTATAACAATCTTCAAAACCCTCTAACAATACTACAATCTGCAGAAGAAACCTCAGACTCAGATAATCCTTCATACTCCAACTTAGGAAACATATCAAGCACTGATCAAACTAATGCAACTTGTTACTCTTACTGGACAGATGATTCATTTCTAGATTATGCAATAATAAATATAACTGGGCCAGGAGTAAATGGATCAAACACAAATCTATACTACAACGCATCTTATTCAATTAGATCAGGAAGTTCTTTAGTAAATGAATCCTGGTTAAATATAACATTAAACTCTTCCGATATAAACTATGGACAATCAAATTGTAGCATAACTATGTATGATATTGCTTCAAACTCAAACTCAACATCAATATTATTCAATCTAACCGATTCAACTGCCCCATCAATAAGCAATGGTTCAAGTAATCCCAACACAGAACAATTGCTAGACCCAAATTCAACTATCTCAATAAATTTTACAATAACAGAATATTCTACCTTAGATTCAATAATTCTCTATTATAAACCTTCTAGTCAAGGAAATTGGAATTCATCATCAACTACAAATCTTTCTCTGGCAAATTACTCTTACATCTACCAAGGAAACTTCACACCAACAGAAGAATCAGTTTACACTTACTTCATTTTCGCTAACGATACATACGGAAACCAAGCAAACTCATCAACTTCCTCCTTAAACATTTCTTACGACACAACCTGGCATATAACCTCAAATCTAACGACTGGTTCAGATGTTTTCGATGTAAATCTTTCTCTTGGAAACATTACAATAAACAACACAGGGGACTATAATTTATCCTTTACAGTGACTGCCGGAGTCCTAGGTTCAAGAGTTTACATAAATGAAACACTTGCAAACACAGAACCACAATTCTTAGTACAAACCGGCTCAACAATAATGCTAAACATTAATGCAACAACAAGACCTTCTGGACAGACTGAAGGAACAGATACAATAACACTCTCACTTTCAAACTCCTCAGCAAATCCAACCTCAAACACAACCCAAGTAGATATAGTAACAATTGCAGGCGGGCCTTTCTTATACACGACAGTAACATCAGATAACTCAACTGTAGATCCGGGAGATACAAACATAGATGTTACAACAAGAGTAGAAAACTTAGGAAATGAAACTGCCACAAATGCAAATGTTACTTTCACACTACCTGGAGATTGGACAACACAATATACTCTATTAAGTGAGTTAGGAACAATAAATGTTGGTGCTTTTGATGATTACACAATTTCATTTGAAGTCCCAACAGATGCCACACCAGGAACATACACTATCCAATCAGATTCAACTTGCTCTGAAAACAAAACAGGTCAAGGAACTTTCTCAATAATTGTAGCCTCACAAGACACTGGCTCAGGCACTGGCTCCTCCGG
>Ga0233431_1000493_pt1 | contig 85188 bp, 84 predicted proteins | sample SI_118_April2016_FD_179867 | JGI IMG/M metagenome (GOLD analysis project Ga0233431, IMG submission 179867) | Seawater microbial communities from Saanich Inlet, British Columbia, Canada - SI_118_April2016_200_MG | ecosystem: Environmental > Aquatic > Marine > Inlet | place: Canada: British... | reverse complement strand
TTTGTAAATCATACGATAAGGCGGCATCAGATATTCTGAAGATGCGACGGGGGAAAATGAATGAGGGTCGCAATGTGGCGATATATCTTACCAGAAGGCTGAGACGAGACACGTTAAAAGAAATCGGCGCGCAGTTTGGTATCGAAAACGACAGCACCGTCAGCAGCATAATGGAGCGCATAAAAAAGAAGCTGTCCGAGGATCGCAGGTTTGCCCTCCGGTTGGATGAAATTGCCGAATCAATCACAAAGAGCTAAAAGTGGACTTGACCCCGCAACGCAACCCCGCAACACAAAAATAATAAGGTTTGAAAAACAAGTAACGTATATGAAGAAGGAAAGAATGAAAATTAATGGTTTTGTTTTCTTACTGAGTGCTTTCTGCGTAGGAGTATTGTTAATCTCCAATTTGGCTGGAATCAGCAATGGAGATTCGACCGGGCAACTACCAATTGTTTCTGAAAAAAACCCCATTTTGAACCATGAAGTTGAAAATGATGTTAATAAAGAATCAACAAAAACAACTGTATTTGTTCTATATAATCATGGGAAAAAAATGGTCGGTTGGGGTTTAAAGTGGTTTTTAAATCATAACTATAGTTGGGGGAAAGGCGTAAATGATTTCTTGAAAAAATTCAATGAAATTATTGCAATGATTATCTCAGCTTTGGTCTTTGTTTTCGAATTTTGGTTCAATGTTATCGTTTACTATTTGGTTGGAGCTATAGTGGCAATTTATGGGGCTATTGCTTTTTTAGTCGGGCTAATATTAATTCCCTTAATAGCTATTTGGAATTTTATTCTCTGGCTATTTAGCCTTTTATAATTATTTAATGAGTTTTGAAATACTATCAAATACTCTGGAATAGAATAAAAGTATATTTTTATGCAGAGCAGAATTGGTTGTCCATTGAATGCGTTAATGTCCTTTTCAGACTTGGGGTCACATCTTACCGAGGATTTCGCACAATGCCATTGACCCTTGTCGTTCGGAGTGACTATCTTATTGATGTTGCTTAATAAAAATGGTACTTTAAATCATGGACAGGAAACAAACAGCCATATTCCGAATGTCTGATCGTCTGAACGACGATTTCGTTCCTGGTACGCCTGCGGAGCGCATTAGTCTCGTCTGGCCGATGACTCGAGAAATTGCGTCTTTGAGTGAAAAACACGATGTTGAACGAAGATTACAGAGACATATTGCACGCCTTGTCCGACGAGAAGGTTAGATTCCTGCTCGTCGGTGCCTATGCTCTTGCCGCCCATGGTTACCCGCGGGCCACAATGGATATTGACATTTGGGTCATGCCCTCCCCTCAGAACGCGGATGCCGTTTTGAGGGCATTGCGCCGTTTCGGCGCCCCGCTGCATAATCTAACAAAGGAAGACCTTCAGAAGGGTGGGATTATCTTTCAGATCGGAGTTGCTCCAAGGCGAATCGACCTCATCACCACGGCGTCCGGACTTCAGTTTGAGCAGACGTATCAACGCTCGCTGTGTGTGAACATCGAGGGAATCGAAGTACACATTCCTTCGATCGACGACCTGATTCGTAACAAGCTGGCTACAGGAAGAACCAAAGATTTGGCCGACGTAGAGGTATTGGAATCCTTCAAGAACTCCGAACAAAATGATTGAGCAGATGCCTTAAACCGGGGCAAATTAGAATGTGTTGCCATTGATGTGGCCCCCACCCATATGGCCGCTGCTGACTTCCCTATCTCCTGAACCCGGGGCCTCGTCATGTGGTGCTGACTTACCTGGAGACTGGGCCTTCCGTCTACGCTTTTCGAGCTACGCCGGATAAATATATGCCGTTTCTGTTCGTCGGCTCATAGCTCCGATGTCTCGTTGCATTCGCTTACCTGCACTCGGGGTTGGGCGCTCTCTGGGGTCGCCCTCGCCTTTGGCGAGCCTTCCGCCTTGTTGGGTCGTAGCTGAAAGCGAAGCCTAATTCGCTCCGCCTTCAGACGCGCCCTCGCGGGGATGCCTCCCGCTCAAAGTCCGGGATCTTCGTCTTGTCGTCGGCTAATGTTTATGCCAATGATATTAACCATTAACAGGGTTCACACATAGGGGCCTTACACCCCATAAGTTCACTCCCCCCGGCGGCGGGATCTACGACATGCCGGGCGTACACATCTTTCTGCACCAGGCCGGTGTTCCGCTCGCGCTTCACACCGGCAGGTGAGAAAGGCGTTCGGCGGTCAATGAATATTGTTTTTTAGTCCTAAAACTAAAATTATGATATAATACAGGACGTTAATAAATTTTCGATTATGCTGAGAACAGAAAATGAAACAATTTAAGATAGTTGCCGAAAAACATCCGGATACATATGTTGTTTATCCGCTTGGAATGAAAGGCGTTGTTGTGGGTCAAGGCGATACGTATGAGGCTGCTCTATCCGATGTTAAATCTGCAATACAATTTCATATCGATACTTTCGAAAAGGGGTCAAGCCCGCTTTTGAACTGTTTTGCGGTTGATGATAGTAAAGAAACATGCGCCACTTGAACGGTGCGTACACCCGAAGGTACAATAGCCGCCACACGATATAAAATATAAATGGTGTTTGTAATGAATGAAAATGTAAACTGGTTTCCAAAACATATGAAAGATTCTGAGGAGCTTTTAAAAAAGAGCTTGAAAGCAGTCGATATTGTTTTCGAGGTTTTGGATGCAAGGGCTCCCTTATCCAGTAAAGATATGAATATTGATAGAATAATCGGGCAAAAAGCCAAAATTGTAATTTTGAATAAATGCGACGTTAGCAGTGATGATGGCAACAAAAAGTGGGTTTCCTTTTTTAACCGTGGTGATACCGAGGTAGCGTTGGTAAGTGCTGTTAAAGGTGATGGTTTAAAAAATATTACACATTTAACCCGTAAGGTAATTACTAAGGCCGGAATCAAAAATAAATCCATAAGAGCCATGGTGGCAGGTATACCCAATGTGGGTAAATCCACTTTGATAAATTCCATAGCCGGGAAAAAAAAGGCCAGGACTGCCAATAAGCCAGGAGTTACACGATCTAAACAGTGGATAGAGGCAAAATCACAATTTGAACTTCTGGATACCCCTGGAATTTTGCGCCCCAGAGAAGATCAAGAAACTTTTTTAAATCTCGCCTTTATCGGAACCATAAATGATGATGTTCTGGATGTGGGGACGCTTGCATCTGATCTTTTAGAAAAACTGGTTGAAATTGTTCCGGAAGAATTATGTGATAGATTCAAAATAGATATTAAAGATAAAACGCCCCTTGAAATTATGGAGAATATTGCAGCCAAAAGGGGCTGCCTTTTGAAGGCTGGAGCTGTCGATTATATGCGAGTGTCCAATATTGTTTTGAATGAATTCAGGAAAGGGAAACTGGGTAAAATTACATTAGAATATCCAAGTTGTTAATCCGCCAGAGGCGGACAAGAGTTGAATTCCCCGCCCCTTGGGGCGTTAAGATAATTTCCGATAGATACCCTGTAGTTTGCTGCGGGGTAGTTCATTGGAAGCGAAGAAAACTGTGATCTTGCAAAGGGGGTCGGTTAAGCTCACCTGCAGCTATGGAGAGCAAAACAGGATAGATCAGATGGGATAAACAGATGGGAACAGGATTTCTAAAAAGGCGCTTTTGAAGTGAACAAGCTAATTATTACACATCCGGGCACAGCCCATTTTGATGATTTTTTTGCCATATCCCTTGTATTAGCCGTCAATAATGACGTCATTTATACGATAGAACGCCGACACCCCAAAGAAGAGGAACTGGCAAATCCCGAAATCTGGGTGATTGATGTGGGCAAGAAGCTTGAACCCGACTTGAAAAATTTTGATCATCATCAAAGTACTGAAACCCCCGCAAGCTTTATGCTGGTTGCTGACCATTTAGGCCTTACGGCCACACTCAGAATTACACCCTGGTGGGAATTCAGGGATAAATTTGATCGTTTTGGCCCCTTTAAAATTGCTGAAGAGCTGGGTATTGAAAACCTCCTACCTTTTATCAACCCGATTGAAGTCTGGCTTCTTGAATTGTTTGAAAAAAATCCCGGCGAGATATACCCCCTGATGCGCTCATTCGGACAAAACGTAATCAAAAGTGCCAGGTCCCTCTCTTCACAGTTTGAATTCTGGAAAAATTCCGAAAAATGTATCGTAAAAAACAAAATCGTACTGATTGGCCTGACGAATGATTCAACCGGTATACAACGGTACAGCAGTCGGATGGATCCACCTGCTGAAATTTCGGTTACTTATGACGGTCGTGGTGAAGGCTGGCGACTGGCAAGGCTAAATGAGGCTCTGGGCGTGGATTTTTCAAAACTGGAAGGAGATGAGAGAATAAAATTTGCTCACAAAACAGGATTTATTGCCAAGACAAAACGAAGAATACCCGTAAACGAGCTTATGAAACTGGTTGAAAAGGCAATCGCAGATTAATATACATTGCGAAAACAACGGGGTCATCCACGCTTGATATTTTTCGAGGTATCACAGGCGGCTGAAATACTCGGAAAATAAAACCTGAAGAAAAGGGTTGCGGGACGTACTTCAGATTATAAGTTTCTTTACAACTTTAGGCCATTATTATTCACATATGGTCAGAGAGGTTGATAATCATAAGATTATTGATTCCGGACCTTATAAATACATAAGGCATCCTGCTTATGCGGGTATGATAATCGCGCATTTTGGAATCGTTCTTTTCTTTTTAAATCCGGCTACTCTTTTGATATTCTTTTTAATGTTTATACCGGCGATCATTCTTAGGATTTTTATTGAAGAAAAAACTTTATTTAGGATTGAAGGTTATTTCAATTATGCCGAGAATCGTAAACGCCTTATTCCTTAAATTCGATTTGGGCAACAGCCCGTTGAATAGTGAATAATGGAATGGAAAAGATTAATGACCATCTTTACAATCCGCCTAATTGTTATAGTAAACCCGAAACGGCTCAGTTCAACAGGTTTTATCCACTATCCCGGTGACTGCTTATCCGTTCAAATCTCTTGATCTCAAAAGTTACACGTGTTATTATACGTGTAACTTTTGAGGAGGTGAATTAATGCAAAAGAAACTCACAGTGACCATAGACGAAGAAGTTTATGAAGGTTTGCGAACTGTCATTGGGCCACGAAAGATTAGCCGTTTTATTCAAGATTTAGTTCGCCCGCATGTTGTCAAAAAAGATATGTATGCCGCATATAAAGAGATGGCTGCAGATCAAATCAGGGAATCGGAGGCTCTTGAGTGGGCCGAAGGCACGATTGGAGACTTGAATGATGAAGAGAGGTAGTGTGTGGTGGATTAACTTCGATCCTTCAATCGGAGGTGAAATCCGGAAACAAAGACCTGCCGTCATCGTAAGCAATGATGCTGCCAATCATTACCTGAATAGAGTCCAAGTCGTTCCCATAACAAGTAATGTTGACAAACTTTACCCCAGTGAAGCATATGTGACGTTTCGCGGCAAAAGGGCTAAAGCGATGGCAGATCAAATCACCACGGTAAGCAAAAAGCGGCTCATCAATTCAGAAGGATCTATCTCTTACACTGAGATTGAAGATATAGGCAAAGCCATCACTACCCAGCTTGATTTCTAGCGCAGAACAAATCATTTGAGTGGACGCGAAATATACCGGAACTTTTCCATGAGCAATCTTGGCCGCGCCACTCAATTCCAGCGTTATGCCTTTAATATTAAGAAAGTTCTCCAATAGGATTTCGCACGGCGGAGTCTGTAGTTATGAATACTATTGCTAAATGGCGAAGGAGGGAAGAAAATGATCGGAACGTGTAAAAGAGCGTTTCATTTTCTCTTGCCCGCGGGTATTTTAGCTTCAGTAATTACTTGGAATTCGTTGCAGACGAAGTTTCAATACAATCGATGGTGTAATAATGATGACACTACGCTTGCTTCTGCTCAAAGGCTCGTTCCCGGATCATGTACAATTCTAACAGCTTCCTGCAGCGGGCAATATTATGATGAAAATCCAGCATAGCTGTGCCACCGTAAACGAGGCAATCACCATGGCTAAAAAGTACAATTGGGGGTCTTCGCTCGGATGGCAGGTGTTATTGGCAGATGCAACTGGCGATGCAGTCGTCATCAGCGCCGGGAAAGACGGTGACCTTGCTTTCACCAGGAAGTCGCCTGGAGAGATGTATCTATTGACGACCAATTTCAACCGGGCCAATCCCGAGAACACATTCGGTAACAGGGCGGTCGTCTGGCTGAATATGCTGTTCTTTTCTACCTACCCTTGCCGACGATATGAAAAATCGCTTGAGCTGCTGGGAAAAATTAATAGTGAAAAAGATCTGACTGTGAGCTACTTCCAGTCCATTCTAGAAACTGTCCATATTGAGGGTACCAGAGGGAATACGGAATATTCGAATGTTATCGACCTGAAAAATGGTGTTATCTACCTGAATCATTGGCATCAGTATAATGAAACGGCGACAATTAACGTAGCCAAAGAAATTGCAGAGCATTCCTCATCAGTTCGCTTTGTCGGCAAAATTTCAAAGAAGCCTTCGCCAATTCGCATCAGAAATCTTTTTTCTTCTGAAACGGTGAGAAGGGCAAAAAAGGAGCACCAAGAATATAAGAACAAGTAATGAATTTGGCATAACCTAACAGTGCATTGGGCAGCCAGAACCGTGCCAATCTTAAACGAGCAAAGGCACCAGGGAATATCCTGTTGAAAAAAGGCGAAGCTAACTTGCCAAAGAAAAGTGTTGTTAATATTTCTCAAATCTTCACTGTGGACAAAACTGATCTGTCAGAAAAAATCGGGGCTCTATCGCGGGAGCCTTTTTACCAGGTAGGTACTTGAAGGAATTAAACTTCTTGCGGAACCACGTGCGGTCGACGATTAAATTTAAGAATTGAAGACAGAAAAGAGACGTTTACGGAGACAATTAAACGCAAAATTTGGTCTGACATCGAACGGCGGATTATCCCGGTTAAGACAACGGAAACCGAGATTGCACATAGTGCCAGGGCATAACCAAAAGCTTGCAGTGAAGGGGTCACGCCCTCATAGGATAATGATATCCCAAACGTTGCATAAGTTTTGTTTGTAATGATCGGAGCATTATGCAATATCATTGGTTCAATAGAGATCGATACCGGTCGTCGCTCTATCGAGCTTTGGGCTTCAGGCTCCGCCTTCGGCTTGGGGCTACACTCTGCGAGCTTACGTCTTCGTTAAAACTTCGCCGCACAAGCCGACCCCACAAGACGACCCAACGCGATGACCCGGCAGGCTGGATATTTGATACTCGATGCTCGATAATCGGCAATGAACTCGGAGTGAGTTCCAAAAACATCGAGAATCGACTTTCTGCCTATATTTTCAATGTGTTCTGTTGTAACAACATTAAATGGTTCCAACTTTTTATGCAACTACAGGATATGTCTAAAGGTCAAATGTAGACTTGACCCCTTTTCTACTATGAATCTAAAATGGGCGTACTGACCCATAAAAAGGGGAATGGAACCAGTTAGAAATATACCTCCACTCTAACTCTGATGGGTAATTTAGCCAATGTGCTTGTCTCGAATGTTACAAAAAACAAAAGGAAGAGATAGAAAGAAGGTGGGTGAAAAACTCCGTAAAAAGAAATGGTCGGGGCCAAAGATAGCTTGAAGGAGACACATGAAAGGGGTTGTATACTCAAAATACGGATCACCGGATGTTCTTGAATTAAAAGAGGTAGAAAAACCTGTTCCCAAAGACAATGAGGTCTTAATTAAAGTTCATGCGGCAGAGGCAACCAAGACGGACTGTGAATTGCGAAGTTTCAATTTCCCGGTGAGGTGGTTTTGGCTGCCTTTGCGAATTGCGATGGGGGTTATAAATCCAAAGAAACAAATACTGGGAGGATATTTTGCAGGGGAAATTGAATCCGCCGGCAAAGACGTATCAACGTTTAAGAATGGAGATCAGGTTTTCGGTACTACCAAGCATCGGATGGGTGCATATGGCGAATACGTGTGCCTTCCGGCCAGCTACACACTTGTGCCGAAACCGTACAATGTGAGCTTCGAAGAGGCGGCAGCAGTACCTCTGGGTGGGTTAAATGCACTCCATTTTTTGAGAAAAGCGGATATCCGGAAAGGGGAAAAGGTTCTGGTAAACGGTGCAGGCGGAAGCATCGGAACTTTTGGCGTGCAGCTTGCCAAGGCAATGGGGGCCGAGGTAACGGCAGTCGACAGCACCATCAAGGAGGAAATGCTACACCGGATCGGGGCTGATCATTTCTTAGACTATACCAAAGAAGACTTTACAAAAAGCCACAAAACCTATGACGTGATTTTTGACATGGTTGCTAAAAGTTCCTATTCTGAATGCGTTAAAAAACTCAACCCCAAGGGGCGCTATTTAATGGCAAATCCACGTATCTCCGACATGCTGAGGTCTGTCCTGACGTCAAAATTTACTGATAAGACAGCGGTTTTTGTTTTTGCCGGAGAAAAGGTGGAAGAACTGCTCGTCCTCAAAGAAATGATTGAGGAGGGCAAAATAAAACCAATCGTCGATAAAATCTATCCCGTTGAGCAAGCTGCCGAAGCTCATCGGAGAGTAGAGACTGAACAGAGATTGGGACCTGTTGTAATCTCTGTGGGAAGGTCATAAAAATAATGAAAGCGATTGTATACTCAAAATACGGATCACCGGATGTTCTTGAATTAAAAGAGGTAGAAAAACCTGTTCCCAAAGATAATGAGGTCTTAATTAAAGTTCATGCGGCCTCCATAAACTCTTGGGACTGGGATATGTTAACGGGTAGGCCGTTAGAGTATCGCCTTATAAGTGGGCTTCTGAAACCAACAAAAACAAAAATACTTGGATGTGACATCGCAGGACGGATCGAGGCGGTTGGAAGAAACATAAATCAGTTTCATCCGGGTGATGATATATTCGGAGACCTATGCCAGGGTTTTTGGGGAGGTTTTGCCGAATATGTATGTGCTCGTGAAAATGAATTGACATTGAAGCCAGCCCGTATGACCTACCAGGAGGCAGCGGCCACACCCCAAGCGGGGCTCCTCGCTTTGCAGGGGCTTTGTGATAAAAGAGAGATTAAGCCGGGACAAAGAATTTTGATTAATGGTGCCGGTGGTGGTGTGGGTACATTTGCAGTACAGATGGCAAAATCATTTGGCGCTGAAGTGACCGGTGTGGACAGCACCGGTAAATTGGACACGATCAGAGCTCTTGGTGCGGACCATGTGATCGATTACACGCAAGGAGATTTCACCAGAAACGGGAAGTGTTACGATCTGATCCTCGATGTTAAAACAGATCGTTCTATTTTCGATTATAGACGTGCATTAAGTTCTAATGGAATTTATGTCACGGTCGGAGGCAGATCTGCTCGAATCCTACAGCTCGTATTCCTTGGGTCATTGATTTCCATGGCCGGAAGTAAAAAACTGACTTTGATAATGCATAAACCGAACAAAGATATAAATATTCTTAACGAACTCTTTGAATCCGGCAAGGTAAAACCTTTTATCGATAGATGTTACCCGTTAAGCGAGACTGCCGAAGCGTTCCGGTATTTCGGAGAAGGACAATTCAAAGGAAAAATCGTAGTAACTGTCGAACATAATAACAAGGCTTAACCGTTTGAGTATCGACTGGAAAATGCGGGCGCGTTTCCTGCGTTTCAGCTCACAATAGGCGGCGGACAAATTGCCGAGGGAAAACCATCCATCCGCCATTTTATAGGAGGAAAGGCCAACACCGCATAACAGAATGAATAGGTGGTATAAAAATGAAATATGTCATAAATCAGGAGCCTGAGATTCAAACAGTTACAGTCGAAGTCCGTGGGACAATTAACACAAGAGTCGCTGAAGAGATGGTATTAGTCGCCGGGTTAGAACTTAATTATACTGATTTTCAAAAATGTTTTATTGATCTCACAAACTCAGAACTTGATCCCAACCAAACAATGTCAGAAATGTTTATGTTTGTGGAAACTTACAAAAGGGCGGGCATTAAGAAGTCTGTAAAAATGGCTGCCATGGTTTCTACCCTTGATAAACATCGTTTACATTTAGAAAAGGCGGCTGTTTTAGAGGGGTATAAGCTCAAACACTTCAAAACTCGAAACGAAGCTTTATATTGGCTTGATCGATAAATTCATCGCCCAACGAAACCTCCAACTCATCCGCACCCGTCAGTTTTGAGGGCATAAAATTCCGTTAGGCAGCAGGTCGGCTCAAACATTGGGTTCTCTGTAATTGATAAGGGGCTGCCAATTTTTCGTAAAAAAATCATCATGCCTGAGCAATCGAGCATCCCGGGAGCAGACCCATAATAAAGGTGTTGAAATTTTATTAAATGCACTTTATGGTGATTTTCGGGAGGCGGCGGTGGGATCACACGCCAGGCCGCTTAAATCTGCCATATCTTCTATGGTTTTCTATTTTTTCGATTTATACGATAAGCACGATGTGACCTTTTTGTCGGATTTTTTTCAACACGGGAAAGGGGGTGATCGGCGGGTCGGTGTGTCTGGGTGTCCATCTCCCGAAATGGATAACAGCTAAACAAATAAGATCAAGGAGGACTATATGTTAAGGAAGAGCCTGTTTATAATGTTTGCTTTGTTGTTGACGGTTTTATTGGTGACCCCCCAAGCCTATGCCAAGGTAAAATTCGTCCGGATGGTCTCCGGCCCTGAAGGCGGTTCCTGGTATCCGCTGGGCTCGGCGATGATGAAAATTGCGGAGCAGGATGTTTCCGGCATTTCCACTAAAAACGGACCCGGCGGCGGTGTCGGAAACTGCAAAGATGTTCAGGGCGGCCGGGCAGATCTGGGGTGGTCTTACACCCACACGGCATTCAATGCATTTAACGGAAAGGGTAAGTTTAAGAAAAAACACGACAAACTTCGCCACCTCATGTCTCTTTATCCCGGGGTGTTCCAGATTGCCGTTCCCAAGAAAAGCGACATCACCGATATCGGTCAACTCGCCGACAAACGTATCGTTCCCGGAAAAGTCGGTTTCACGGGAACAGCCATTGCCGAAATCGTTATGAAAGCTTACGATATTTCGTTTAAAAGCATCAAGGCAAAAGGCGGGACCGTAAGCTATGTGGGATATGCTGATTCTTCTGCTTTGATGAAGGACGGCCATAGTGATAGCTTTATGGCTGTCACCTCATGCCCCCAGGCGACGCTCATCGACCTCAACTTTCGACCCGGTGTCCGCTTTCTATCAATCGACGACGCACACATCAAAAGGATTAAAGAGATAGAGCCTGGCCTGATGCCCACCGTCATTCCGAAAAGCGCCTATAAGGGCTTGACCGCAGACGTGCAGACCGTCGGGACGGTTACCAATATTATTGTATCGGCCGACCTTTCCGATGATCTGGTGTATCAGATCGTAAAATCAATATATGCCGGTTTTCCAGAGCTTGCTAAAATAAAGAAAAAAGCAATTTCTGAATCGGATCCGAAAAAAGCACTGCAGGGCAATAATATTCCGGTTCATCCGGGCGCCATGAAGTACTATAAAGAAATGGGGATTGCCAAATAAACCATTGATCACCTAAAAAAAGAACCCATTTCCGCTGAAGGAATCAATCCCATACCATAAGGCAGAAATGGGTTTTTATAATTTTTTGATTGAACTGAAAGGAGGCATCCATTGCCAGAGGTTGTGCAATCCGATTTGCAGAGACCGCAGTCGGTGCTGGACTGGTTTCTGGGACAGAAAGAGAAGAATACCTATTATTTTATCGCATTAACGATCGTCGTTGCCTCGATTTCTCTCTCCTTCTACCATATGTTCATCGCTTTTTCCGGTTCCGTTGAAGCCCATACGTTTAGGAGCACCCATTTGAGTCTCATTCTCATTCTGGCATTCCTTTTAAGACCCCTGGGCCGAAAATCCTGGAAAAGTCCGCTAAATGCCTGGTTCACCATAGATGTGATCATCATCCTGGTTGTTATATTCATACAGATTTATACCCTCTATGATATCGAAGAGTATATTTTCCGAAGGGGTGATCTGACAGACTGGGATCTTCGACTCGGTACCCTATTCATTTTTATTGTCCTCGAGGCCACTCGACGTATGGTGGGATGGGCCATGGTGGTTATCGCCGGCTTCTTTCTTATCCATACGGCTTTTTCGGATTATTTTTTCGGCATATTTTTTGGGCCGCCTTCTTCGTGGTTTACCATTATTGACTATATTTTCATGCGGGAAAACGGGGTTTTCGGGATACCCTTAATGGTCATGGCCACCTATATTTTTCTGTTTATCCTGTTTGGATCTTTCCTTATAGAATCCGGTGCAGGGAGGTTTTTTATCAACGTGGCACTGGCATTGACCGGATATCGGGTCGGTGGCCCTGCCAAGGCGGCCGTTTTATCCTCAGCCCTGATGGCCAGTGTATCCGGAAGTGCGGTGGCCAATGTGGTGACTACCGGAAGCTTTACGATTCCTTTGATGAAACGAGTCGGATATCGGCCCTCTTTTGCCGCAGCGGTTGAAGCCTGTGCGTCATCGGGCGGCCAGATTATGCCGCCGGTCATGGGAGCCGCTGCCTTTATCATCGCTGAATTTTTGAACCGACCCTATCTCGAGGTCGCTTTGGCCGCCCTTTTTCCTGCGGTCATCTATTTTTTTTCCATTATGGTCCAGGTTCATTTTGAGGCAAAAAAGCAGAACCTGGCCACCATTCCCCGGGAAGAATTGCCCGTGTTGTGGGAGGAGCTCAAAACCGGCGGCCATCTTTTTATCTCTATCATAACCATTATGGGCATTCTGATTGCCGGTTATACCCCCATGATGGCCGGATTTTATGCCATCATTTCAATATTTGTTCTCAGTTTTCTTCGTCCTGAAACACGTTTGGATCCGATCAAAATATTAAGAGCCATGGAAGACGGGGCTAGAAAATCCATATCCGTTTCTGTGGCATGTGCGGCCGCCGGCATCATTATCGGCTGTGTGTTTGTTTCCGGTGTGGGGATGAAATTTACGAACCTGATTATCACGATTGCAGGCGGTCAGTTGTGGATTGCCCTGATTCTAACGATGATTGCCTGCCTGATTCTAGGAATGGGTTTGACCACAACAGCGGTCTACATCACGGTGGCGGCACTGGTGGTTCCCGCCCTTGAAGGGATGGGCGTTATTCCCATTGCCGGACATCTGTTTGCCTTTTATTTCGGTCTTGTTTCCGCCATCACGCCACCGGTTGCTCTGGCGTCATTTGCTGCGGCAGGGATTGCCGGATCTCCTCCCATGCAGACCGGTTTCTATTCATTCCGTATCGGGTTGGCAAAGTACATTATCCCCATTGTATTTGTTTATGATCCCGGAATGTTGTTCGAGGGGGGTCCGTTTGAAATCGGCATGGGAATATTTCGCTGTTTTTGCGGAATCTTCATGTTGACCATTGCAACCGAAGGATTTCTTTTTAAATCAGTCGGTTTTGTCGCAAGAAGCCTTGCCGTCGTTTGGGCTTTTTTAATCTTTTTTCCGTCCTTAACCACAGATCTGGTGGGGTTTTCAGGTGCAATCCTGATGATCGCATTTTTTCGTTTCAATAGGGATAAGGAGGAGGTTTCATGAAATCCTTAGTAGATTGGATCGCGTTAATTCTGGTGATCGTGATCCTCTATATCGCTGACCTAAAACACCTGGCGGCGAGCCAGTACAATACGTTTTTAATCCTCTTGCTGGCCATCATAACCGGACTTATTTTCTTCCTCAGAAGGACCTATCAACCGGATAAAGATGAATGAAAGAACGATTTCGATTAAATATTTAAATATTTGGGTGGTTCTGCCGATATATAATATATGCAACCACCCAAACACGATTTCAATATAGGCGGCATCAGACTCGACGGTAAGGCCGTATGGCAAGATAAGGCGGATGAGCCTCTGGAGTTGAGCAGCCGCATTTCAAGGCCTGTGGTCGACTCTCTAATCGGCATGTCGATGTTTGACAAGCTCAGCGTCAAGGACCTTGATGCCATTTCAAAACATATGAATCTCATCGAAGTCGAGCCCGGAGAGATCGTTTTCAATGAGGGTGACCCCGGAGATTATGTCTGTTTTGTGGTCAAGGGACATCTTGAGGTCATCAAAAAGGCGGAAAACGGTCAAGAGGTGGCGCTGTGCAAATTGCGGCGCAACAGCTCCATCGGAGAGATGGCGGTCATCGATGATTTTTTACGATCAGCCACCGTCCGGGCATTGTCAACGTCGAGTCTGGTTACCTTGACCCGGAAAGCATTCAATCGAATTTTAGGAGAACACCCCCTGATCGGTATCCAGATCCTGAAGGGGATATCCCGTCTTTTGAGCCTGAACCTGCGGAAGACCTCAAGCCGATTAGCGGACTATATGCTGCCGTTGAGCTAGAAAAGAGGGTCCGGGGATTCCGGGGGCTGTTTTCTAAAGAGTTTTTCAGCGCCTTTAACCCTCTTATAGCATTTCACTCGAATCCTTGACCCCTTGTCGAAGATCCCGTTGGCCTTTGCGGGGGACCCTTTAAACCCCCACGCGCTCAATTCGAGATGGTTCATCTATTATGTCGTAACTATCTACGGCCAGTCGTGGAGCGTCTTTAGATTTTCGGCCGTTCAAAACCCGGAACGCATATCGCATCTTCCAATGTATTCAGCCCCCAGGTGGCCAGGGAGACCAGCGCCAGATAGACGGCGCCGACGATCAAAAAAATTTCCAGGTACTTGAAATAGTAATTGGCGAGAATCTTGGCCTGACCCGTGAGTTCCATGAAGGTGACCATGTAGGCCAGTGAGGAATACTTGATCAGGTAGATGAGTTCGTTTCCGCAGCCGGGCAATGCCCGGCGGGCGGCCTGGGGCAGAAGAATCCAAAAAACGGACCGCGCCCTGCTGAAGCCGAGGGAGCGGGCGGCCTGGAGTTGCCCCCTTTTAATGGAGAGCAGCGCACCCCGGATATATTCCGAGTGATAGGCCCCGCTGCAGAGGGTAAAACCCAGGATCGCGGAAACATATGGAGACAGATAGATGCCGACCCGGGGCAGACCGAAATACCATAGATAGAGTTGAACAAGGAGCGGGAAGCCTCTGAAAAACAGCACGTACAGACCGGTGAGCCGTTTGAGTGCCGGAGTACCATAAACCCGCAAAACACCCGAGAGAATCCCGATGACGAGCCCGAAAACAGCCGAAGGGGCGATCAGGAGAAGACTCATCCAAAGCCCTTTCAACAGGGCCGGGGCGACTTCCTGGCGGATAAACAAAAGCTCTTCCATAAATGGTTCTTTACTGGTGGCCGTTTTTGAGATTGCCGAGCCGCGCGCAGAACTCCCGGGTCCGGTCACATTCCGCCGATGACAATATCTTTTCCGGCGGCCCCTGCTCTAATATGACGCCGTCTTCCATAAAGAAGATCTCATTTGCCAACGCACCTGCAAATCTGATTTCGTGCGTTACCAGCAGCATGGTCATGCCGCCTGCGGCCAGGCTGGCGATGACGTCGTGCACCTCACCGATCAGTTCGGGATCCAATGCCGAGGTCGGCTCATCGAGGAGCATGACCTCTGGATCCATGGCAAGGGCCCGGGCAATGGAAACCCGCTGCTTCTGCCCGCCCGAAAGCTCGGCCGGGTATTTCTTTACATGATCCTTCAACCCGACCCGTCCCAGTTCGGCCAGGGCGCGATCTCTGGCAGCCGGTTTGGGAATTTTTTTAACCCGGGTCAGCCCGATCTGGACATTGTCCAGGGCGCTGAGGTGATCAAACAGGTTGAAATCTTGAAAAATCATCCCGACTTTCTGCCGGTAGGCGTAAAGCGCTTTTTTGTCGGCGTAAAAAACTTCCTTGTCGTTTAGCATTATGGTGCCGGCCTCGGCATGGACCAGGAAATTAATGCAATGAAGCAGGGTGCTTTTACCACTGCCCGAGGGGCCGATGATGACCTTGATGTTTCCGCGGTCCAATTCAAGCGAAACCCCCTTTAATACCTCAACGTCGCCATATCGCTTGTGGATATTCCGGACCTTTAAAACAGGTGCTGTACCAGATGTCGGCAACGGCATTTAACCACTCTCCTTAACGGGCATACCCTTCAATCTCCATTTTTTCTTCCACGAATCGAAGCACTCGGGTGCCGATGTATGTCAATACTAAAAAAATAAGTCCTGCCAGGATATAGAGCCAGAAGTGTTGATAGGTTCGCTCGGCCACATGGCGGGTGCGGGTCAGAATTTCCGAAACCCCCAGGGCATAAGTCACCGCGGAATCTTTTATAATGATCGTATACTCATTGGTCCAACCCGGTATGGCCAACCGGGCGGCCTGGGGCAGGATGATAAATATAATGGCCTTCATATCACCCATGCCGATGGCCCGGGCCGCTTTCATCTGCCCCTCAGGGATGGAAAGGATCGCACCTCGGATGATCTGGGACTGATAGGCGGAACTGATGAACCCCAGAACCAGAATGGACACGATAAAGGGGGAGAGTTCGATCTGGAGGGCGGACAGGATACCGAAATAGAAGATAAACAGGAGCACCAGCAGCGGAATGCCCCTGAAAAACCAGACATAAATGCCCACCAGACGCCGGATGGTTCGATTTCCGTAAACCTGTGCCACCGACAGAACAAGCCCCAGGGCCAGCCCCATGATCAGTGCACCGGCAACCACCGTCACCGTTACCCAGATACCGCCGAGAATATACGGCAGATTCTCTATGACCTCTATCAACCCTTTTGGCATAACTGAAGACCGTTGTCTTTAACCCGCACCGGATAAGCAGGAATAAGAAAACTGGAAGGCCATTGATTTCTCAGAACCTTCCAGTTTCAGTGTATTCGGTGGCGAATCCTTCTATTTTTTCGTAAACCACTTTTTGACCAGTTTGTCCCATTCCGGAGAAGCCTTGAGACGTTTCAGGCCCTCGTTGAGTTTGCCGCGAAAGTCATTATCTTCCTTGCGCACGGCATATCCGTAATTGACGTCCGGTTGGCCGTATCGACCGATTTCCTTAATCGGCAGTCCTTTGCTCAGCGCTTCCTTAAAGGCTGTATTCGACACGGCGGCGGCATCGGCTCGACCGTTTGAAACATCTTCGATGGACAGGGGGGTCGAATCATAAAACCGAAGCTCGAATTTGTAGCCTTTTTTGAGCATGTTTTCCGTCAGCCACTTTGACTCGGCGCTGCCCCGGAGCAGTGCAATTTTGCGTCCCGGTTTTAGCGCTTCATCTTTGGTCAGCTTGGAGTCTTTCCGAACCACCAGCAGCTGGATGACCTGCCAGTAGGGTTCGCAGAAATTGACCTGGGCCTGGCGCTCCGGTGTGATGCTCATACCGGATGCGATCAAGTCGATCTTTTTTGCTTTTAGGGAGGGGACAATGGCTGCCCAGTCCGTGGGTTGGTGCTTAACTTTAAAACCCATCTCCTTGGCGATCCGGTTGATACAATCGACATCGAAACCATCCGGCTTCCCTTTCTTATCGACAAATGAAAACGGCGGATATGCCGCGTCAAATCCATTGATATAGACCTTTTCCGCCGCAAACCCCACCGCTGTTCCCATGAGAAAAATCGCCAAAACCGTCAAGCCGATAAGTCTTTTTTTCATGTCTGCTCTCCTTTTTGTCTTTTGTGTTCGGTGTTTCGAGTGATTGATGGTTCGTGTGAAGCGCCGTTTTAAAAAACCCGAGTGTGAAGCAGGCGCATTCTTAACCCTCCCCAATGCAGTCCTGATCACCGCTTTTGAGATCCGATTGAACGATTATTGTTTTTTAGAAAAAATGCCCCGCCCGCTTAAGTATATAGAGAGGCGCTTTGCCGGTGTCAATACCCTTCCGTCTTCATCTGCTCCAGGATTTTTTCAATCCGCTCCAGTGTCTCGTCAAAGTCTTTTTGGGTGTGAACGGCTGTAAAACCTGCGTGCATGGGAACGATGCTGTCGCCGTAGTCATGGAAGTAGAGAAAGTTTTCAACCGCAAGTTCGATGAATCGCTTCCCGGCTGCCAGGTTGTAGCAGGCGGCGGCACCCCTGAAATCCCGTACGGTCTCGGTGCAGCCGAAATAGAGTCCGAAACGGGCACCGAGCCCCTGGAGGTGCCCGGCAACACCGGTTTTTTTGAACAGATCGTTTACACCGCCGTAGAAATAATCCGCTTTCCGGTTGATGCCGTCATAGAACCCGGGTGAATCAAGGATTTTAAGCGCTGCCAGGGCCCCCATCACGGTCATAAGAGAACCGGTGTAGGTGCCGCTCATGATCACGGATCCTTCCGGGTTCAGATATTTCATGATGTCATCTTTCCCGGCCAGAGCGGCAATGCCCATCCCGCAGCCCAGGGCCTTTGCCAGGGTCGTTAGATCCGGTGTCACCCCGTAATATTCCTGGGCCCCGCCTTTTGCCATGCGAAACCCGGAAAGGACCTCATCAAAGATCAGAACCGCGCCGGCTTCTGCGGTAATGTTTTGAATCTCTTTTAAAAATGTCCTGTCGGTTTCAATGCACCCGGCATTGTAGAGCACCGGTTCCAGGATAACGGCTGCGATTTCCCGGCCATGGAGACGGAGGGTTTCTTTAAACAGATCGATATCGTTGTAAGGAATGACGATCACCAGGTCATCCATAACCGGGGGGATACCGGCCGAATCCCGGATCGGTTTCAGCTGACCGTTTTTTTTCTGCTCACCGATGTGGGAGTGCCAGTTGTAAAAGACAAATTCGTGCATGCCGTGAAAATGTCCCTCAAATTTCAATATTTTGGACCTGCCGGTATAGGCGCGTGCCAGGCGCAGGGCGGCAAGGGTGGCCTCGGTGCCGCTGTTTGCAAGACGCATTTTTTCCGCGCAGGGAACCATTTTACAAATCAGGGCTGCCAGTTCATGATGGTAAGGGGTTTCAAAGTTAAGAAAGAAGCCCGCTTCAAGTGCCTGCTCCAGGGCGGACCGGATCTTAGGATGATTGTATCCTAAAAAGGCGGCACCGCTGGAGCTGTGATAGTCGATCCATTCGTTGCCGTCGATGTCATGGAGCCGGCAGCCTTGAGCCCGTTCAAGAAACAGTGCCCGGTTAAGGGCCGGGTGAAACCGGCCGCCTGCGGATACACCGCCGACCATGTAATTTTTTGCCTCTTTAAACAGCTGATCCTGTGTCATAACGCCTCCCCGAGCATCTTGAGTAGGTTCTTTCCCCAGACCCGCTCACAAACAGGATCCGGGACGTTTATTGCATCTAAAATCTGATGGTGTTCTCTTTTGGCCTGGGCCATTTCCGAAATCGGAACATCGGTACCGAAGACAATCCGATCAAAGGGGTGGGCCTGGGCCTCTGTATTCTGGTAAAACGTAACCTCTCTGTCCGGCACCAGCCGTTCCATGGTCTCCGGGAACCACCAGAGGGTTTCACGAAACCAGGCGCTGTTTTTCCGTTTTAAAGTGGTTCCGGATAAATCGAAATAGACATTGGGATTCCAGAATAGCGTCATGGCGGCTTCATCGTACCAGGGGTTTCCAAGGTGTGCGCCGATGATGTTTAAATCCGGAAAGGCTCTTGCGATGGGATCCAGATAGATGGGCCGCAACCGGTTGCTGTTTACATCGTGCTCCCGGTCCACAGGGGTCCTCAACACCGTTCCGGTATGAAAAAGGGCAATCATCCGGTACCGCTCCATTTTTTTGTAGACCGGGTAAAAAGATTTGTCATCATAGTTTTTCCGCGCCCGGGTAAATTTTATACCCTTGAATCCGGCCCTGTGGAGTTGATCGACGAGTTCCGGTGTGTCTGCGCCCAGGTCGAAAAAACCGAAGGGGATGATCTGTTCCGGAAATTTTTCATACGCTTTCAGCACGCTCTCATTCGGCGCCATATACGCGCCCCACATTTCCACCTCGGGATGCCCGGCCAGCAGGCATACTTTGTCGATCTTTAAACGCCGGGCCTCCCGGATGATCTTCTCGTCATAATCAGGATGGGTCAGCATGTGGACATGAGCGTCGATAATCATGGTATCTCCTCGGTTAAGCCGTTCTGAGTTCAGCGTTCAGGGTTAATCGTTTCACGGTTGTTTTTCTATATCGTTGATTTCATTTGCTGAAAAAATAATGCAATCAACCTCTGGGCGTTGAACCCTTGAACCCTTGATCCTGAAACCCTGAACCTTGAATTTGTGAGTGTCGCTATCTGAATCCTAAACTTTTGACGAACCCGGTAAAGTGGTTGCGATTGTTAACCATTCTTGTCCTGTTTATGCCAATAAAAATAAAATATCCAGAAAATTTACCAAAAGACTATGATTTTTTCTTGCCTGATCGTCTATTCATAGGTTATTAAATTTATTATTTAACAATTAACCAGGAGGTGCACAGATGACCAGGAAAAAGTTATTGTGGGTGATGAGTATCAGCTTGATATCGTGTCTGGTTTTGGTTCTGGCGGCGGGTCCGTCTCTGGCGGCGGAAAAGAAGATCCGGTGGAAGGGACAGAGCTGTTTCGGCATTGCCTCACCACTGGGCCAGCACACCATTGTTCTGTGGCAAAAATTTGTTGAGGAGATGAGCGGTGGAAGAATGGAGATCACCCTTCACGATGCCAATGCGATCGTTCCGTCGACAAAAATTTATGATGCGGTTAAAGACGGTCTGCTCGATTTTGGTCTCAATACGCCTTCCTGGCAGAAGGGCAAATATCCGGCAGGCGACCTCTTCTACACCCTTCCCGCAGGAATCCTGGAGTTCAACGACCTGATCCTCTGGCTGTACGCCGGCGGCGGCAAGGAACTCGAGCAGGAGATGTACGGCAACGAGCTCATCGTATTTCCCCTGGGTCTGACCCCGCCGGAGGAGATCTGGTCCAAGAAACCGATCAATACCCTGGCCGATATCAAGGGAATGAAAATCAGGGCAGCCGGCCTGAGCATGGAGCTTTGGGAAAAACTGGGTGCTTCGGTGGTTCTGCTTCCGGGCGGCGAAGTCCTTCCCGCGCTCCAACGGGGACTAATCGATGCCACCGAACTGCTAGAGGCTTCCTATGACTATACCCTCGGTTTACACGAGGTCTGCAAATACCGCTTCGGTCCGCCGATTCACATGTCCAACAACATTTTCCAGCTCATGATCAAGACCGAGTCCTGGGAGAAGCTGCCGGCTGATCTCAAGTCCATCGTGGAAAAGGCGGCCATGGCAGCCACCATGCAGGGCTATGCCGACTTCTGGCAAAGTACGATCAAGTTCAATACGAAAATCGAAGAATACGGTACCATTACCACCAAGCTGTCAAAAGAGGAGCAGGCCAAAGCCCGCGTAATCGGCTATCAAATCCTCGATGAAAAATCAAAACAAGACCCCTACTTCAAGAAGGTCTGGGAATCCCAAAAAGCCTTTATCAAGGCCTATAAACCCTATAATGACTTGACCAAGTTCGACTAATCCCCATCTAATCGGAGTACCCGCCGGTTGCTCCCCCGTTTTTTCGGGGGGCAACCGGTGAAACAACCAGGAGGGACCATGCGGTTTATCAGAATGGTGGACAGGATCAGCGGATGGACCGGGGCGTTTGCAGCCTGGCTCGTCATTCCGCTGATGCTGGTCGTTATCTATGAGGTGGCGCGCAGGCATTTTTTAAATGCGCCGACGGGCTGGGGGTATGATACCTGCTGGATGCTCTTTGCCGCCCAATTTCTAATCGGCGGGGCCTTTACGCATATGCGCAAAGGCCACATTCGGATCGACATCGTCTACAGTATGCTATCTGAGCGGGCAAAGCTTATCTATGACACGATTATCAATATCGTGATTATTCTGGTTCCCATGATCATGTTTGCATGGGCCGGAGCGGTCTTTGCCGCAGACGCCTGGATGTCCGGTGAAAAGCTTTCCACCACAAACTGGTTCTTTCCGGCAGGTCCCGCTAAAAGCCTGATTCCCATCGGCTTCTTTCTCCTTACGTTGCAGTGTCTGGCAGAAATTTTCCGCAACATCCGTCAACTTAAGAAAGGTGAACATCCATGAGCCCCGAACAATTGGCCGCCATCATAATGATGGCGATTCTTCTCACAATGGTGATCTCCGGTGTTCATCTTGCCTTTGCCCTGATGTTTCTGGCAGCTACCTTCGGAATGATCTACCAGGGACCGGTCATCTTTAAGATGGCCATGCTCAAATTTATCGGGACCATGGAAAGCGAGATACTTATCGCCGTTCCGCTGTTTGTCTTTATGGGCACGATCCTGGAGAAAAGCGAGGTGGCAGAAGGGGTCTATCAGAGTCTCTATGAACTCTTCGGCCCGATCCGGGGGGGGCTGGCCTTTGCCACGGTGATCACCTGCACCATCTTTGCTTCATGTACCGGGGTGATTGCCGCCACGGTAACCACCATGACGTTATTGGCAGTACCGTCCATGCTTAAAAGAAAATACGACAAGGGACTTGCCACCGGTGTGGTCTGTGCGGGGGGATCACTGGGTATTCTTATTCCGCCGAGTGTTATGCTGGTTATGTACGGTCCCATGGCCAATCTGTCCGTCGCCCAGCTGTTTGCCGCAGCCCTCTTTCCGGGGTTGCTGCTTTCGTTTCTGTATGTGCTCTACATCGGTATCGGCTGCTGGGTCAAACCCTCGATGGCACCGGCCATCGCTACCGGGGACCTGACCGCTTCTGCGTCCAGGCGATGGGGAAAGGCGGCGCTGCATATGGTGCCCACTCTTTTTCTTGTTATCGCTGTTCTCGGTTCCATTATCGGCGGTATTGCATCTCCCACCGAGGCATCCGGCGTGGGGGCGTTCTGCGCCCTGATTATTGCCGCCTGTTACCGCAAGCTCAGCATCCATAACATGAGAGAGGCTGCTTACACGACCCTGATCGTAACCTCCATGGTGTTTTTCATTATCATCGGTGCGGGGATATTCAACTCGGTCTTTCTTTTCCTCGGCGGCGGGGCCTTGATAAAAAGTATACTGATGGGCCTGCCGTTCGGCAAATGGTTTGTCATGTTCGTGATGATGTTTATTCTCTTTATCATGGGGTTTTTTATTTCCTGGCAGGGTCTTTTATACGTCGTGGTGCCGATCTTTCTGCCGGTTGCAGCGAATCTGGGGTTTAATCCGCTCTGGTTCGGGCTGTTGATCTGTCTGAATCTGCAGATGTCTTTTTTAACTCCGCCATTTGCCTATGCCATCTTTTTCGTAAAAGGCGCCGCCCCGCCCGAGGTGTCTACCTGGGATATCTACCGGGGGGTGATCCCGTTTGTCATCCTCCAGGCGATTGCCGTGGTTTTGTGCATCGTATTTCCCGAGATCGTTCTGTGGCTGCCGAGGGTAACGCTGGGCGGTGGTTGATGGAAATTCCTTTTATGACAGGATGAACAGGATTAATAATTAGAGGCTGCCGGCCAAAAGTATATTTTCCCTGTTCATCCTGCCTGCCCGGTGAAACCCCCTTTTGTTCATGTTTCACCGGGGTAGATCCCGTCCAATACATCTTCCTTTGAGCAAAAAGCGCACATCGTCATCAACTCACCCATTTCCCTACTATCGGGCGAAACCCGAAAGTTGAGTTAAAAAAAGAAGGAATGGAATATGGAACACGTAAAAGACAATATCTATGCAGAATTTATCTCACCCGGCTGCAATGTGGGCATCATTACCACACCCAAAGGGACCGTAATTGTCGACACCCCCTTAATGTCCCATCAGGCCCGATCCATTGCAGATGAACTGTCCGCCGGAAATCACTGCCCGGTCCGATTCGTCATTATGAGCCATGGGCACGGGGATCATATTCTCGGCACCGATCTTTTCGGAGAGGATGTGACGGTTTTCGGAAACGCGATGACCCGTGAACGGATGAGGCGCTACGATCCTGCCTGGGTTCGATGGTGGGCAGAGACCTGGCGCTGGGAAAATCAGGAAGAGGTCGAGGAGATGGCATCTGCGCATATATCGCTTCCGGAGGTGGTATTTAAAGAGACACTTTCACTCGTTTTTTCGGATACTGAAATCCGGCTCTTTCCCCTGCCGGGCCATATAGAAGAGAGTGTCGGCGTATTCATGCCCCAGTCCGGTGTACTGATTACAGGAGACACCCTGTTTTGCGGGCATCATCCGTATATGGGGGAGGCCAACTTCAAAGTGTGGCTTCAAAGCCTTGACAGGATGCGGGAGCTGAAAGCCTCGTGTATCATCCCCGGCCATGGTCCCGCCTGCGGATATGAGGCTGTCGACAGACAGCAGCAATACATGGAGAAGATGATGGCGGTACGCAGCCGATGGAACCCTGAAGCGGGTGCGGCAGCAATCCCGGAAGATGCCCTGGACGAACTGGTGGCGTTTTACCCGCTGCATGGCCGTCCAGTAGCCGACATGCGGGCCCGTGTTGTGGAGAGCATCCGGATCGCCGGGGAACCGCAGTTCTGATCCGTACATGCGGAAAGGGGAAAAGATGAAAACCATTATTTTTGTATTCATAATGAGCCTGTCGCTGGTGCTCTCAGGCTGCTCCGGCGGCAAAGCAGAGGAGCTTTTCGAAACAGCGAAACTCGAGGAGCTCCAAAACGCCCAGGATCATGCGATAAAGCTCTACCAGGAGATCGTGGAGAAATACCCTGACAGCGAGCATGCTCAGCAGGCAAAGGAGAGACTGGCTGCCCTGAATGCGGGCAAATGACAGGGCAAATGCATTTGGATTCCGTGTTCAGAAATAATCCTTCTGCGATTGAAGATTTACACGTACTCAATGAACATCGAACGCTCAACATCGAACGTCCAGGTAGCGAAGACTCCGACTTCGAATAATGTATTCTGTCAATTTATAAAAGACTGAACAAAGCAGATCTACCATTTAAACTTCGATCCGACTGAATTGTTCGGCCCTGAGGTCAGGACTCATGGGCTCGTCACAGATTGTGGTCCGCCTCTGGCGGATTAAAATGGACAAAGCGCAGCGTCATCAATATTCGACGTTCGACGTTAAATCTTTTCGCTGTTTAATACAAATTCAGCCATCGAAGCTATAAATTTGATCAAAAAGGAATATTGGACTAAACACCAAATCCAAATACGGTTACCCTGCCTTGATAGATCCTTCACCTTGACATTTCGTTTGCCCTTCCTGTAATTTGATTTAATTGAAAAGAGTGTATTGGATGCACCTGAAAAAGACACGGCAGAAAACAAGGAAATGTTAAAGGCGCTGATAAAGCCTCTTTAAAACAAACACTTGAAGCCCTGTCGAAGATCCCGCTGACCTTTGCGGGGAACCCTTTTCGCCAATTAAATTGGAGAAGAACCAAAACTATTAACGGACGTATAGGAGGAAAAAAATGGTGGATACCCGCATCGTTTACCTGGAACCCGGAAAAATGACCATCGAGACCATGACCCTTCCGGAACTCAAACCGACCCAGGTGTTGGTCAAGGCGCATCAGGCGTCGATATGTGGTTCTGAACGCTACTTTTACCAGGGCATTACCGTAAGACCCGAAGACGAAGCAAAGGGCGGGCCCGGCACATTTCTGGGGGCTGGCAGAGCGGATGGACGCGACCGGCATGCCTATCCCCTGGGACCCTTGGGGCACGAAGGCGGGGGGACCATCGTGGAGATGGGGTCGGCGGTGGAAGAGTACCTCGGCGGCGGCAAGGTGTCTGTGGGCGACAGGGTCGGAAGCCTTATCTACCCCACCTTTACAGATTATTGGGTGACCGATATCGGGCATGCACAACCGATTCCGGACAGTGTTTCCTTTGAGGTGGGATGCCTCTACGAAGCCCTTGGGTGTGCCGGATGGGCAGCCATCCATATGGGAGTAAAGCTGGGTGACGTTGTCGCCGTAAACGGTGTGGGATTTGCCGGAAATATCATGCTCCAGGGGGCGATCAAATCCGGCGCCTCCAAAGTGATTGCCGTGGATGTGGTGCCGTCAAAACTTGAAATTGCAAAGAAATTGGGCGCAGACCATGTGATCAATGCCAAGGACGTGGATCCTGTTGAAGCGGTAAACGAATTGACGAGCGGCCTCGGCGTGGATGTGGCTGTCGAAGCCATCGGGGGTACGGGTGTCGGTATCGTTCAGGCCCTGGGAATGGTCCGCCACAACGGAATCATCGCCATCTACGGAGACAACTATATGCCGGTTAAAGACTTCTGTTTCAACCGGTTTCATGAAGACGGCCTTTTGATCAGAAATCTAAACGGTGTTCATTTCACCCGACTGCAATCGGTTGAAAATATGAGAGAGGCCTACCGGGCTGTCGAGCGGGGGGTGTTTAACCTGGATATTATCTTTGAAAACTCCGTGACCTACAAACTGGATGAAATCGGTGAGGTTTTTAAGAAGGAAACCGAAAATATCGATCAGCAGAGTTCTTTAAAGACGCTGATTATCCCCTAGGATGGCCATGTTCGGACCCGGAATAATATGCCACAAAGGCACCAAGGCACAAAGGATACAATTATGTTTTTACTTTGAGCCTTTGTGTCTTCGTGGCAATGGAAAAAGTTCTGTCACAATAGCTGCAAATTTGTAATTAAGGCAATTCACTGTACGTGACTGCATTTTAACCCGATAGCTGAATGCTGATCGCTGATGGCTGACAGCTTGAGAGCGAGGTTATCAATGAACATACAAGCAGACAGACTCGAACGGATTATCGCCCGGATATTCAACGCTGCCGGCTGCAGTGAACAGGAGGCGGCCTGTATTTCCCGGCATCTGGTGGATTCCAATCTCTGCGGGCATGATTCCCACGGGGTCATCCGGGTCATCCGGTATATAGAGTTTTTAAAGGAAGGAAAGGTAAAGGCCGGGCAGGAGATCAGTGTGGCATTTGAAAATGGTACGGTGGCGGTCCTGGACGGAAACATGGGTTTCGGCCAGGCCATCGGTGAACAGGCCATGGAGCTTCTGGCGGCAAAGGCCAAGAACGCAGGCATGGCGATGATCGCCTTGCGAAATGCCGGGCACCTGGGCCGTCTGGGAGATTGGGCCGAGCATCTGGCCCGCTATGATCTGATTTCATTTCATTTTCTGAACACCACCGGGTTGGGGATGCTTGCGGTCCCCTTCGGCGGCACCGACCGGCGGCTCTCCTTGTGTCCGGTTTCCATTTGTGTACCGGTAGAGGGGCGGCCGCCGGTTTTGATGGATTTTACCACCACGGTGGTGGCCGAGGGTAAACTGGCGGTGGCCCGGAACAAGGGAGAATCCGTGGCCCCGGGTACCATCATCGATAACGCCGGGAACCCCACCACCGACCCCAATGATTTCTATGATGGCGGCGCCCTGCTGACCATCGGTGAGCACAAGGGGTCCTGCTTAAATATCATGGCCGATATTCTATCCGGTGCTCTGTCTGCAGGCGGTTGCAGCAGACCGGGGGTGACGGAACTGGTCAATTGCATGACCAGTTTTGCCATAGATCCGACCCCCTTTACCGACCGGGATGCCTATATCCAAGAGATTAAGCGATATACGAAGTGGGTCACCGGTTCTCCTCCAAAAGAGCCCGGCGGAAACGTACTGCTTCCGGGAGACAAAGAACATCAATCCCGCGACCAGCGTGGTCGGGACGGCATTCCCCTGGATCAGACCACCTGGGAGCAGATCCTGCTGGCAGGCGAGATGGTGGGGGTTAGCGCTCAAGCGATAGATACTATTTAGTGCCTAAAACTAGAAGTGTCTAAAAATAGAAGTGCCTAAAATGCCTAAAGTTTGAAGTGCCTAAAATTAAGGAATTCTATCAATTTTATAAAAAAGATTGAGCGACACATTAACTTTAGGCACTTTAGTTCACTTTAGCTCACTTCAAACTTCTTTGAATGCTTTTATTACTTTTTCGGAGGGAAACATGAAAGCACTGGTGAAAACAAAACCCGGGGTGGGAAACGTTGAACTCGTTGATGTTCCCGAACCGGTGTGCACCGAAGATGGGGTTAAGGTAGAAGTAAAGTTTGCCGGTATCTGCGGGACAGACATTCATGTGTATCACGATACCTTTAAGAGTTATCCCCCGGTGACACTCTGCCATGAATTCTCCGGCGTTGTTACCGAAACCGGAGACAGGGTCCGGAATATCAAACCGGGGGACCGCGTCATCGTCATGGGTTCGACCATGGTCCAGTGCGGCACCTGCGAATATTGCCGTATGGGAAATTATATGTTCTGTTCAACCCGGAGGGGCATGGGGCACGGGGTTGACGGCGGATTTACAAAATATGTGGTGGTCCGGGAGGATATGCTCTATGTGATTCCGGATTTTGTAACCCTTGAAGAGGCGGCCCTGGCAGAACCCTTTGCCACGGCCGTACAGGCCATCGAGGAGTTGACGGTTTTTAATGTCGGTGAAACCGTACTGCTCTCAGGACCCGGTCCCATCGGCTTGATGTGTCTTTCCCTGCTTGTCCGGCATGGGTGCCGGGTCATCGTTGCCGGAACCGGAGTCGATGTCCGGCGCTTAGAGACCGCAAAAGAAACCGGCGCCTACCGTGTCGTCAATGTCGACAACGAGGATATTGAAAAAATCGTTCTGGATGAAACCGGCGGAGAGGGCGCAGGTAGTATTGTCGAATGCTCGGGTGCCGGAGGAGCGGTCGCAACCGGTCTCAAGCTGGTCAAGGAACTGGGCCGGTACGTCCAGGTGGGCATTCTGGGCGAGCCCATCACCGTTGATTTTGACATCCTTTTATTCAAGCAGCTTAAGGTGTTCGGGGTTTTAGGACATTCCCTCAACACCTGGGAGCTTGTTATGAAGATCTTTAAGGCAAAGAAAGTTGACCTAAAGCCGATTATCTCACACACGCTTCCCTTGAGCCGGTGGAAAGAGGCCTTTGAAATGAGCGAGAACAAACAGGGGCTAAAGATTCTCCTGTATTATGATGAATAGGTAAGCGTTTAGGGTTCAAAGGTTCCGGGTTCAGAGGTTAAAACATCCCACGGTTTACACGCTTTGAGCTCAGACTATTGGTTGAGATTAAAAAGTGCCTATAATTCTCTAACATTTTGAAAATTAAGCAACCTCTGAACCTTTAAACACTGAACCCTTGAACGATCCGTCAGGGACACAGGATAATCCCCCTCGCCCAGAGGCAGTCCCCGCAGACCGGAAACGTGTTGCCGAAACAATCCTCTTCGTTGAAATCCGCGAACTCACAGCCGCCGCAATTGGCACACGGAGAGAATTCAAAGCGCATGGCCCGGTTTCGGAACTGTTTGTACGCTTCATCGCTCCAGATGTCCTTCAAGTCCTGCGTTCCGATATTTCCCAGGGGATAACGCCGGATCTTTTTTTCTCTGCCCAGGACATAACAGGTATAAGAGTGCATGAGTGCAATACAGGGGCTCACAGAGCCGTCCCAGGAGATACTCGTCGACCCCTCCCATACAAATGGACAATAGGCCTTGATATTGCCGAAATCTTTCGATGAGGGCGTCACGATGCCGTTGCTTTGCAAAAGCTTTTTTACGGCATTCATCTGTTCCGGCCGGTCATCAAAAACGGGCAGGACCACTTCCGGCTGTTCGGGTGAACGGTCCGGGGTCGGGAAACAGGAATAGCTCGGAGACAACCAGTAGAGGATCTCATCCTTAAGGGCTTCGGTGTATGGGAGCACGTTTGTTATGATAAGAAAGGAGGCTTTCATTTCATAGGCAAGATCGCGGAGCTTCGGCAATTCGGAGAGGTTGCTCTGCATGGCCACAAATTCGATACCGAGATCCGGCCGGTTGTTTCCGTTTTTCCACCGCAGGGTATTCAGATAATCGATATGGGACTTAACGGTGTCGAGGTTTCCGCCCGATCGAATACATTTATAGGTTGCCGAAGATACTCCATCCACTGATACCACAAGGGTGTCGAGCCCGGTTTCCACCAGTTTTTCAGCTGCCGGTCGATCCAGCAAAAGTGCGTTGCTGACAAGTTCTGTCTTAACCCCCAGCCGATTTGCCAGGAAGATCATTTCAAAAATATCCGGATGCAGGAGCGGTTCCCCGATTCCCCAGAAAGCGATCTTTTCAAGAGAGGGCACCTTTTTCAAACCGCTTATCATCCTCCGGAAGGTTGCCATGTCCATGAATCCGGTCTCTTCTTCCCAGGTGTTCCGGACACAGGTCCGGCAGCTCAAATTGCATGCAGATGTCGGCTCCACACAGATTTTTTTTAACGGCGGATCCACGGGTCGAACAACCAGCCCTTCCGCTGTTTCCTGTATAATGAGTTCTGTGTCGGGGGACAACCCCCACCGACGCCGTTCAGGATCCGGTAAGACGATACGGCCATCCGCATCGATTCGACCCTGTCCGCTGGGACCGGTTCGTTGCCCGGCCGGGGGTTCCGCCTTGAATCTGTCGCGAAGTTTCTGCTGAATCTGTCGATAGGACGCACTTCCGGAAAATCTTTGAGACCAGACCATATTAATGACTACCTTCTATTGTTATGTTCAGTACCGATCATAGGATTCTTTCAGGATTTCCAAGGGATGCAGGCTCGTATAGGGGGTTAACTGGTTAAATTGCAGCCGGCAGCTTAAACAGTCTGTGACGAGCCGATCCGGGTCTATTTCTTTTATCTTTTCAATAAGCCTGCTGCCGATCCGGATGGATGAATCGTGGAATTCTTTTTTAAACCCCATGATTCCGGCCATGCCGCAGCATAAAAACGACCAGTCGACCCCGGCGATGGTGATGCCCGGTATTAACCCCATGAGATCCGGATACGGCCGGCCGATGTTCTGCTCTCTCAAATGACATGGCGGATAATAGGCAACGTGTGTCGTGATCGCCCCGAAGCGCGTATCCAGTTGTCCGATGCGCAGAAGGTCCGCCAAATATTCCCCCGCGTCAAAGGTGTTTTCCGCCACCAGAATCCGTTTTCCGGGATCGATGCTGGAAAAATATCCATCATCTTTAAGGATATCACCGTAAAGGGCCTTTTTAAGATTCACAAACTGTTTAACCCCGGGACTCACCCCGCCTGAATCGGACGGAACCTTAATACTGTTTTTGTCGGCACCCACGGAGGCCTGGTATTCGGCAGAATAATAGGCCCCTTGTTTTAAAACGGTTTTTAGCATGTATCCGCAGGTCGGGCAGGAGCAGACAACGGCATAGCCGTCTTGAACGACTTCAACCAGGCGGTCTATGTTGAATTGCATCAATTTCAGGGTCTGTGCCTTGTCGCCTTCAAGCAGTGTGGGCATGCCGCAGCATTTCTGTTCGAGACAGTAGATATCGATGTTGTTTTTTTCAAACACGTCAACCACCGCCTTCGGCACCTCGGGGAATAGATATCGACCGGTGCAGCCTGCAAAATAGGCAACCTTTGCCTTCCGGGCAGATTGAGCGCGGGTCGTCAGTTTTCGATTTTCAGACCAGCGGGGAAATGTTTCTTCCGGGATTTCAGGGAAACGGCGGTCTTTGTGAATACCGGCAACAGCCTTTACCCGATCTGATGTCAACCGGTTTTCCAAGAGCCTGTTGACAAGCCGGGGAAACATCCCGCAGGCTTTGCCGATCCGTTCGACATCCGAGAGGATGCGGACGCCCAGTTTCATACCGTCTCTTTCGATAAACCCTGTCTTTGCCCGGACAATATCTTCCCGAATGTTCGGGCAGGGGCACAGCGCACAATAATTGCACCGGTCGACCAGGTTGCGAAGGGCCTCATGGGTAATTTCTTTTCCGGTTTCGATCTCCTGATCGTACAGGCGATACAGTTCCGGGAACATCAGGCAGGAGGCGTCCATCAGATATCTGCACACATCACAGTCTGCACAGGCATCTACAACTGCGCGGATTGTATCTTCCGGTCTATTATTTTCCATCGAACCAGTGGGATGTTTTTAAACAGATTTTTACCAGCATCAGCATGACCGGAACCTCGATGAGCACGCCGACAACCGTGGCCAGGGCAGCACCCGATGAGAGTCCAAAGAGCATGGTTGACGTGGCAATGGCCACTTCGAAATGATTGGATGCGCCGATCATGGCAACCGGTGCGGCATCTGCATATCGGAGTTTCATCATTCTGGCAAGGCCATACCCCAGCCAGAAGATGAGCAGGGTCTGAATAAACAATGGAATGGCGATCCAGAGGATCGTAAGTGGGTTGCTGATGATAACCTCTCCTTTAAAGGAGAAGAGCAGCACCAGGGTGATCAGCAGCGCGATAATCGTGATGGGGGTGAGAACAGGTAAAAACCTTTCCCTGAACCAGGTTTCACCTTTGACCGAAAGGATCCACTTCCGAGAGAAATATCCCGCCACCAGGGGGAGTGCAACATAGATACCGATGGACAACAGCAAGGCCTGCCAGGGCACCGGCAAACGGCCGACCCCAAGCAAAAAGCCGCCCAGCACACCGTAGAGCAACAGCATGGTCAATGAATTGATGGCCACCATCACCAGGGTCAAACCATCGTTTCCCCGGGACAGATAGCCCCACACCAGGACCATGGCGGTACACGGTGCGATCCCCAGCAGGATGCATCCGGCCAGGTAGCTGCGCCACAGGGGGACTTCCAGCATCTTGATACCCTCAACCATTACAACGGTTCCGGCGCCGTGGGTTCCACCCAGGGCCAGATCCAGGCCGAACGGCATTTTTACATGATCCACCGCATCCGGGCCGATAAATCCGTAAAACAGGGTGCCGAGGAAAAAAAGGGAGATGGCGTACATGGTAAAGGGTTTTATCGCCCAGTTTATAAAAAGAGTCAAAAATACCGGTTTTCCGCTTTTTCCTGCTTTTATCACCTCTCCGAAATCGATCTTGACCATGATGGGGTACATCATGAAAAAGAGACAGATTGCGATGGGGAGGGAGACCACCGGTGCGCCTTTGACATATATGGCCAGGCCGTCGAGGCCCTGTGCCACACCCGGTGCGATTTTGCCGAGCAGGATACCCGCGACAATACACAGGATGACCCATAGGGAGAGGAATCGTTCGAATATGCTTGTCATTTTACGGTCATGGTTCAAGCCGGCATCATCACTCATCAATATGTCCTCCTGTTCGAGAAACTGTTTCAAGCGCTCCGAAATTATTAAGTGTCCATCCGGCGATCAGCATCGCATCTTCCAAAGGGCGTGTCACGGATACATTAAAGACGACACGATCGGATTGGCGATAAAATATAAACCGAGCAGTGCGATGACGATGCCGGCACCTTTTCGAAACCAGAAACCGGCTCCCTGCCAGGTTCGGTTTTCGATTAACCGCCGCACGGCTGCCGTGCTGCTGCCTGCAATAACAATGGGGAGGCAGTGGCCCGCTGCAAACAGCAGAATAAGGAGAAGGCCGGTTGTCATTTTCTGCTGAACCGTTATCAGGGCAAGTATCGGTGCAATGAACCCGAACGTACACGAACCGGAGAGGATTCCATAACCGAGCCCCAGTGCAAAGGCCCCGAGCACGCCTCTAAAATTGAGTCGATACAGCAGGCTCCCCGGTATGCCGCATTTTTCAACCCCCAGGATTCCCAGCGCCACCCAGATCAATACCGCACCGACCAGTACCTGCCAGTAACTGCCCACATCCCCGAGCATCCGGCCCAAAAGGGCGCAGATAAATCCGATAAACGCGATGGTAACAAAGAGCCCGGCGGTAAACGCCACCGCATAAATACTCGCCTCTTTTGGGTTGAGGGTTTTTTGCTGCCCGGCCACAAAGGCGACAATCAGCGGGATGGAGGCCAGGTGGCAGGGGCTGAACAGCACACTGATCATCCCCCATAGAAAACAACCCAGAGCAGCCGCCATAGAACCTGCTGCCATCCAGTCATTTACAGTCAGGAAGAGAGCTTGGAGCATGTCGGCTCCCTATTTAATGCCCATTTTCTGCAATTGGGCGATAATGGCCTTTTCATCCATAAAGCCGACATGCCGGTAGACTTCCTTTTTATTTTTATCGAAAAATATCTGGGTAGGAATGGCCCGGATGTTGAATCGTTTGGCCTGGCTTCGGTCTTTCCAGACATCGATAAAAACGATTGCGGCCTTGCCGTCATAGGTCTTTTTAAGTTTTTTGAGGATCGGGGCCATCATCTTGCACGGGATGCAGGCATTTGCTCCCAGATCGACCATGGTAACCATTCCCTTTACCGGCACCGGGATATGTGCCCCGGTTTCAGATGCCCCAAGGCAATGGCCGTTGAAAAGAAAGACCCAGCCGATCAGTGAGAGGAGAATAATTTTTGTTTTCATATTCCTATATGGCTATGTAGAAAATTTGCTAAAATTTACCTTTGCACAGCACTTCCCGGTTAAGATCCGGCACTTTTGCAATAAGGCCGGACACTTCCGCATCCTCATTCAACCAGTGTCTCAGATTTCCCAGAAGACTGGCCGCATAGGGGCTGCTTTTTCCGTCTGCCAGGAAATAGTTAACCCACAGGCCTTCTTTCCGATATTCAACCAGACCGGCGGCTTCCAGCAGTCTGAGATGCTTGGACACACTGGGTTGGGCAATATCAAGAGCGCTCTGAAGTTCGCAGACACACATGACTTTCTGCTGTAGAATCTTTATGATTTTTACCCGATTCGGATCTGAAAGGGCTTTCATGACTTTTGTAAATTGCTTCATCATTACACCTAAATATTCTTTTTTTAGAATGTATAGTGAGCTGCCCGGCATGTCAATGGATTATCAGGCGTGGCCCGGAAGAAAATTAAACCCCGGCAGTCAAATCCCCTGGGGCAGACACGAGCATCTTGAAGTAAAACTAAAGTGTTTCTGATAACGGTATATGAGTATAACTAATTGAAATAAAGATAAATATCTTCAAAATCCATATGGATTTCTGTTTTCTATTGACTTTCCAACAGAGCTATATTTATAGTGATACTGTTTTCTCATTCGGCACAAAACGGCTAGTGGTAAAAATCTTTTCTTCAATAATTTCAACCATCTATTTCCGTTGTCCGGCAATCTCATAAGTCCATGCCGGGTTAAAAATTTTAATAATAAGGAGGTGATATATTTTCTCGGCAACCTCATTGAGGGTCTGATGATCGAGATGGGGGGATTTTTTTTTAACCATTGAAAGGAGGTCAAACATGTTAAAAAGAGTTTTATTGACAACACTCGTCATTGCAGTGGCTTTCGGTTGTTTGGGCATGATTCCGGAGACGGCGACCGCCGCAGGTGAAAAAATTACCGTGGCAAATTTCGGCGCCCTCCGGTTCGACCCGGCCGTTATGATCACAAATGCCCGCTTTTTCAGACAACACCGGATCGAAGTGGATGTGATCGAGGTCCCCGACACCAAGATCTACGAGGAGATCAGCAAGTCCCTGGCTCTTGGTGAGACCACGTTTGATGTGGTCAATATAAACCATTACTGGATGGCCGACTTCATCCGTGCCGGTTTTCTCGCGCCCATTCCCGATTTTCCTGCGGCACAGTGGGCAAGTTTCAGCCCGGCAGTGCAAATTGCATTTTCCAAGGGTGGCAAGAAATATGCTTCCCCGCAGTGGGGAAATTCCCGGGTCCTGATCTATCGCAAAGATATGTTTGCCGCGGCCGGACTTGATCCCAACAAACCACCCAAAACCTGGGATGAGTTTGTCGAATATGCAAAGAAACTGACCATCGACAAGAACAAGGACGGCATCATCGACCAGTGGGGCGCTTTCTATGCAGGCGGACGCCCCGAGTTCGGTATGGAAACCTACCTGCAATATCTCTATGCATCCGGCGGTAGAATGTATGACGACAATGGCAAATGCGTCGTCAACAGCGATGAAGGTGTGGCAGCGCTGGAGTTTCTGGCGGATCTGAGAAATAAACACAAGGTCGTGCCCCAGGGTGTGGGCGACTATGTGGAAGGCGACAACTGGGATGCCATCATAAACGGCATTACCGCCATGACCATTGATGAGCCAATGATTCTTTTCAACACGGTAAAGAAAAACGGTGCCGATAAGGTCGGTGCGGGCATGTACCCGGTACGCGATTTGAGCAACCCAAACTGGGGCGGTATCGCAGTGCTGTGCGGCTTTGCCATAAACGCCAATTCGAAAAATAAAGAGGCTGCCGCCAAATACGCCATCAACTACGGCACCTACGAGGTTCAAAAGACCGAGATCGTGGATGAGGGCAACATCGCCTGTATCCCGGCGGTTTTTGATGATCCGGCTATAAAGAAAGCCGGACTCATCGGCCCCTATGTCGATGTGCTGAAAGCCAGCGTTTCAAAGTCCATTGCTGAACAATGGCCGCGATACAAAGAGACCGAAGACATTATGGCAAAGGCGATCCTGAAAACGATCCTGGGCAAGAAGTCTGCCAAGAAATCCCTGGATTCGGCTGCCAAGCTGGTCAACGCGCTTCAGTAGTCGGTCAAGAAAAACGGTTATCTAACCCATAAAGGGGGAGGGGGCAGTTCCCCTCCCCTATACGATTTTGGAGAGTGTTTCTATGGCCACCGCGCGTTCGAATGTTGCGCCACCGGAAAAGAGAGGGGTGCTGATCCGTCTCCGGGACTTCGTCGATGATCATTTCGAAGCCATATCCGTTTTTCCCACCCTGTTCATCGTTCTTCTTGTGGTGCTGGTGCCGACCATTCTGGTGATCTGGCAGGGTTTCTACAAAAAGGATATTATCCTCAGGCTTGTGAAGTTTGTGGGGATCAACAATTATATCCGGGCCTTTTCCGGAGCCGATCCCGATTTTTACCGGTATCTCGGCCACACCATGACCTATGTGGTTTTTGCCACCATCATCGGACTTTCCCTGTGCATTCTGCTTGCCGTTCTTTTAAACAGCAAGATAAAGTACCGGGGCCTTTTTGTGGCGGGTTTTCTCCTGCCGTGGATGGTGCCGCCGGTAACAGCCGCCATCATGTGGAAATGGATGCTCAACGACTCCTACGGTGTACTCAACTACCTGCTGGTGGTGACCGGTTTTCTGGATCAGATGTTTCCCTTTTTCAGCTACGACCTATCCGCATGGATCTGGTTGATCTGGGTGGATATCTGGTACAATTCGCCTTTTTTTATTATCATTATTTTTGCCGGTCTTCAGCGTATCCCGGACGATATCATCGATGCCGCCACCATCGACGGGGCCGGGAAGTGGCGGTTTTTTACCCATGTGACCGTACCCTACATAAAACCGGAGCTTCAAATCTGCCTGATTCTGAGAACCATTTTTGTACTGCGCAATTTCGACTTTGTCTATGTGTTTACCCGGGGAGGCCCGGTCGACTCCACCGAAGTGCTGGCAACCTACATCTATAAGGTTTCCATGCACTTTTTGAAACAGGGCTATGGATCGGCAATGTCTGTCATTCTGCTGCTTTTCTGCGCAGCATTTACTATTTTTTACCTCTTGACCGTCAAAGCCGAGGTTGAAGTATAGCTAAAGGAGAAAACATGGGGCGGATGGAAAGCACTTCAAGACCGATAATCAAAAGAAAAGCACCGATCAAAAAGGAAAGAGTTTTCCTGTATGTATTCTTAGTCGTTTACCTGTTTATCTCCCTTTTTCCGGTGCTCTGGATGGGAATTACCTCGTTTAAAACCCATGATGAGATATACACCATCCCGCCGACCTGGGTCCCTAAAGCCCCCACCATGCGAAACTATGTGGAATCGCTCCAGGATCGCCCCTTTGGAACATACGTTTTCAACAGTCTCTATGTCGCCGCTGTGGTGGTGGGGCTGTCTGTGGTGTGCAGTGTGCTGGGCGGGTACGGACTGGCACGCTTCAGCTTCAAGGGGAGTCGGGCTGTCTTCGGCGCCATCCTGTCCAGCCGGCTGATCCCTCCCATCGCGCTGGTGGTGCCGTTTAACATGATTATGATCAAGTTCGGTCTCATCGACCGGCTTGAATCCCTGATTGTCTGCTATACGTTTTTTATCATGCCCTTTCTTGTATGGATCATGAAGGGTTTTTTCGAGTCGATTCCCCAGGACCTATACGATGCCGCCCGGGTGGACGGGGCATCCAAGATGAAAACATTTTTCTTTATCCTCCTTCCCATTACCCGGCCGGGGATCTTTGCCGGCGCGATTCTCTCCTTTCTTTTTTCATGGAACGAATTTCTCTTTGCTCTTACCTTAACCCGCAAAAACGCCATGACCGTTCCCATCGGCATTGTCCGCTATTTTGACGAGTACATCGACTGGGGGCTCATTGCCGGGAGCACGGTGATCGCCATTATCCCTGCCATTATCTTTATTGTCTTTTTTCAACGCTATATCGTCAGCGGGATTACCGCCGGAGCCGTAAAGAACTGATGATGACAGCATGAATCTGAAAGATAAGTACGCCATTGTCGGTGTGGGCTATACGCCCCAGGGACGGGTGCCCGAAAGAACGGCCATGAGTTTTCATGTGGAGGCATCCGTCAATGCGATCCGGGATGCCGGATTAAAGAAAGAAGAGATCGACGGGCTGATCTGCTACCGATACTTTGTACCGGCACACGGTGAGGCAGAGGTGACCCCCTGGTTTCTGGCGCATAAGCTGGGGCTTACCCCAAAGGTGTTGAGCCAGGAGTCTGTCTGACTCCGGTCTTCCCTCCAGTACGCCGTGGGCGTACTCGACGCCGGGCTCTGCAATTATGTGCTTATCTCCTATGGAGACAATGCGATCTCTGCCAGACGCCCGGATCTTTACAACGGACATATCCTGGATGACAACGCCCCGGTATTCGGCCAGTTCGGTGGGGTTGCCCGTTATGCCATGGCCGCAAGACGGGCCATGCATACCTTCGCCACCGGCCCCGACACCTGGAAAGAGATCGCTCTGTCCCAGCGAAAGTGGGCAAATCTCAACCCGGCAGCCAAGATGCATGACCGGGTCATGACCGATGCCGACTATTTTGAAGCGGACTGGATCGTAGAACCCTTCCGGCGCAATGACTGCTGCCTTTTGAGCGACGGCGGGCGGGCCTATGTCGTCACATCCCTAGAACGTGCCCGGGATCTGAAGCGTCCCCCTGCGGTTATCATGGGCCTGGGCCAGCATTATCCGGCACGCGACATCACCCAGTCGACCTGTATGGCGGGTCCCACCGGTGCCAGAATCTCAGGCGAAACCGCCTTTAAGATGGCAGGTATCACAGTGGATGATGTGGATGCCTGTCAGATCTATGATTGTTTTACCTATGCCGTGGAGATTACCTTACAGGACTATGGCTTTTTTAAACCCGGCGAAGGAAGGGACTGGTTTGCCGGCGGTGCCACCGCACCGGGCGGGCCCATGCCGGTCAACACCTCGGGCGGGCAGCTGTCCGAGGCCTATTTTATGGGGCTCACCCCCTTGACCGAAGGGGTGATGCAGATAATGGGCCGTTGCGGTGACCGGCAGCTGGGTCCTGATACCGGTACCGCTTCACCGGAGATTGTCCTGTGCAGCGACAACGGTGGCACATTACAGAGCCACCAGACCACCATCCTGAGGAGATTTTAGAATGCCGACGGCATATGAAAAACCGCTGCCCCGGGTAAACCCGGATACAAAACCCTTCTGGGACGGCTGCCGTGAACATACGCTGAGGTTTCAGAAATGTATGGAGTGCGATCTTGTCCGCTGGCCCCCGTCCATGATCTGCCCCGGGTGTCATTCTGCCCGGACGGAATGGATCACTGCCGTCGGAACCGGTACGGTCTATACCTATGCGGTATACCATCGCGCCTTTGACAAGTCATTTAAGGAAGATCTCCCCTATGTGACGGCGGTTGTAAGATTGGCAGAAGGCCCGCATCTTCTTACAAATATCATCGGCTGCAAGCCCGAAGATGTCCGATGCGACATGCCGGTTGAGGTGGTATGGGAGGATGTCACCGGGGAATTCAGCCTTCCAAGGTTCAGGCCGGTTCTGTAGCAACGTGTCATCCGCTGCTGTAAAAGTCTTTACGAATCGCGATGTCATTACGAGGAACATCTACAACTAAGGATCGGGGCCGAATTAAATTGAACAAATATTATTCAAATTCTTGAGTTCGCGATCTTAAGCAATACCCCCGCAAAATCCCCGTGGATTGTTGAAGCCTGATTGGTCTTGTTGACCGGTAAGAATCGGTGTGGTATGATCGTATTACTTTTATAGTATAATATTCAATATATTAAGGCGATAATGATGAAGATAAAAACATCCATTACAATTTCCGAGGATTTAATTAATGAAATCGATAATTATCTGGGTTTATCCGGGAATCGGTCCGCTTTAATTGAACAGGCCCTGAAGGCGTTTCTTACTGCAAAAGCCCATCAGAAGAGAGAAGCTAAAGATCTTGAAATTCTGAATAAGAGAACAAAGACACTCAATGAGGAAGCTGCGGATGTCCTCTCATATCAGGTCGAGATATGAAACGAGGTGATCTCTATCGGGTGTACAAAGGTTCACCCTACGATCCCAAACGATATCGAGTCTTTGTTGTGGTAAGCCGGCAGATTTTAATAGATTCAAAATTCTCGACAATTATCTGTGCGCCGATCTATTCATCTAACGATGGTTTGTCGACACAGGTACCGATCGGTATTGATGAGGGATTAAAACACGCCAGCAGTATCTATTGTGATGAACTGGTAAGTATCCCCAAAACCGCTCTTACCAACTATATCGGAACGCTGCCTCCCCAGAAAATAAAATTGCTGAACCAGGCACTATCCATTGCCCTTGAGCTGCTTCATATCCATTGAGCCCCATCGCTTGTACCGCGTGGCTAAATACAAAATGATCCAAACACAAGATATCCTCGAAGCGGGAAGCCTGACCCTCCCCGCTGCGCGGGGTCTTCGACTGGCCAAGGATCTTTACTTACCTGAATATCTGAATGGTCGGTTTAATCACCAGCTCCGGAATACACACTCGTGACGGAAGACCGGCCACAAACATCACGGCACCGGCGATATCTTCGGGTTTTAATATTTTTGCGCGGTGTTCCGCAGTGGGCTGCACCACCCTCTGTTTCAGCATGTCGGTATCGATCTCGCCGGGGCAGATGGCACAGGACCGGATGTTGTGTTCGACTTCTTCTTCGTTGACGACGTTGCTCAATGCCATGAGGCCGTGTTTTGAAGCCGAGTAGGCCGGACCGGACACCATTCCGGCGCGGATCCCGGCAATGGAAGAGATATTGACGATCAGACCCTCTTTATTTTTGCGCATGACCGGCAGCACAGCCCGGAGGGTATTAAACACACCGGTCAGATTGATCTGAACGATCTGGTCCCAGTTTGCCGGATCGATATCCGTCACAGATCGAGGCCGGACGTTGATGCCGGCGTTGTTTACAAGGATATCCACCGAGCCGAATCGCTCCAAGACCTTAGACATCATCCCGTCGACCGACGATCGATCCCCAACATCACAGGATATCATCATCACCTGCTCTTTTGGAAAGCCTTGAGCCGATGCTTCGAGGGTGGACAGACTGCGGCCGATCAATACAACATTTGCCCCTTTATCGACAAAGTTTTTTGATACGGCGTGTCCGACGCCGGCACCGGCACCGGTTACAATGACAACACGATCCTTTAATGATTGCATTCCTTGCTCCTCTTCCATAAAAGATGGGTACGTTATATTTTACTCCTGAACCCTGGTCCTATGGGACCATGGGAAATCACAATTTCCAAGCACCAAATTACAAATAAATAACAAATCACAATTTCCAAACCGGTTCAACGCGATTTTTTTGTTTGGGATTTTGAATTTCGGTCATTGATATTTGTTTGTTTTTTGGGATTTGTCATTTGAGATTTCAAGAGAAAATGAACCTTCATCAAAGAAAATCCCTCTTGAAATAACCGAAGCCTGGCGCTTTGGGTCAGGTTATTCTACTCCTGAACCCCGCACCAGTCGAGAACAAACTTGGCGATTATTTTTGTCAACGTTACCACGGAATCGATTTCCACGTACTCGTCCGGGCCGTGATAATTGCCGCCCCTGGGCCCGAAAACAAAGGAGGGGACCCCGAAATCGCCTGAAAATCGTGTATCCAATCCACCCGGAAAGGCGATCAGCTCCGGTGTTTTTCCCAGAAGAGGCGCCGAAGAGGCAATAAAATTTTGAACGAACGGATCGTTTTCATCCTGCAACCAGGCCTCGGAATTCCATCCGAACCACTCGATGGTGGGGCGGTGTTCGGTAAGCCATTCGTCTGAAAGTGCAACATCCGTAATGGTCTGTTCGATCTCCTTTACGATATCGTCACCCTTTTCCCCGGGGACAAAACCGATCCGGCACTCCATCTGGGCCATTCCGGCTACCGTAGCGGGCCAGTCGCCTGCGGTATAGGTGCCCACGCTCAGGTTGCAGGAGCGGCCGCTGTATTTTTCAACCAGGGGAAACGGGTGGTCCGATGCCCGCTTTTGATCCAGATCCATGAGGGCGTCATAGATTTTGTTCATTTTACCCACGGCATTTACACCTGTATGGGACATGGCGGCATGGGCGGATTTTCCGGCGACCTTCACCCGGAAAAGCTTGATGCCGTTGTGACCGGTCACCAGCTTCAGGTAGGAGGGTTCCGGCACCAGCATGCCGGAAGCCCGGTAGCCTTTTATAAAACAGGCCAAAGCACCGCCGCCGCCGCCGGCCTCTTCTTCGATGGTACTCTGGAGGAGCACATTTCCGGCCGGCTTGATGCCGCAGTCCGTTATTGCTTTTAGGGCCATGGCATTTGCAATGAGTCCGGCTTTCATGTCACAGGCCCCCCGGCCGAAGATGCGGTTCTCTTCGACCTCACCGCCCCAGGGATCATGGGTCCATCGGTCGAACGGCTCCGGGGAGACCACGTCGACATGGCCGTTTAATATGATGGATGGTGCCCTGTCGTCTCCCGGAAGAACACCGATGATATTGGGGCGATCATTGTAATCGTAAGGCGCCGGGATAAAGGCCGGGTGGTCTTTTATTTGATCGAGATCCGCCTCAAAGGATTCTACATTGAGACCCAGTTCGGTGTAGAGGGAGCGCATATGGTCCTGTGCCGGCCCTTCTTTTCCCACAACACTCGGAACTTTGATCAGATCGGAGATTTTTTGGATCAGATCGTCTCTGTTCTGTTCGATCCGGTCATTGAGTCTGTTTATCAGCTGTTCGTTTTTCACAATAATTCGACCTCCAGTGTTTCAACCTGACTCTCGGCTTGTCCGGTCGCCTTGTGGGGTCGAAGCCCCAAGCTGTAAACGAAGCCTGAGGCTTTTCTGAAGGAGCATACTCCAAAATTATCCGAGGTCCAGGCAATCCGTTTCGTAAAAAAAGCCGCCCAAGCCATTGCTGGCCCGGGCGGCTCTGTTAGCCCATATCAAAAGATCGATGCAATTCTATCGTCTACCTGTATCCGCGTGTAAACCGGATCGGATCAACTTTTGACCGAACCGGCGGTGAGCCCGGAAATATAATAATCCATCAAAAAGGCGTAGATGATCACCGGTGGCGCCGCAGCCAGCAATGCTCCGGCCATGAGGCCTCCCCAGTGCATCACATCTCCGCGGATCAGGGTGGAGATGACGCCCACCGTCAGAACCAGCTGGTCATTGCTGTAAAGAAATGCCAGGGGATAGAGAAAGTTTGCCCAGGAGATGGTAAACGCGAATATGGTGGCGGCGATGATCCCGGGCATGGCCACCGGAATAAAGATCTGAAAAAGCATCTGATACCAGTTCGCGCCGTCGACGATGGCCGCTTCATCAAGCTCTTTGGGAATGGAGGCGAAATACCCGATCATGATCCAGGTGCAAAACGGAACCGCTAAGGTCGGGAACACAACCACCAGCGACCACTTGCTGTTTAATAACCCCAGCGCGCCGATGACTTTAAATAACGGGATAAACAAGAGGGTCTCGGGCACCAGATAGGTTAGAAACACCCCCGTGGCCAGAATCCCCGATCCCAAAAACCGCATGCGTGCCAAAGAGTATGCCGCCAGGATGCTGATGGCCATGGAGACCAGTACCGAAAAAAAGGTGACGATGGCCGTGTTTTTGAAAAAAGTGAGAAACGGTGTCTTTGTGAGCAGATCTATGTAGTGTTTGAAGGTGATCCCCTGTTGAATGATAAAGGGGAAGCCTTTCATATTCGATATCTCCGCATTGGTCTTTAATGAGGTGAGAATCATATAAAAGGGAGGAAACAGGAAAAAGATGATGAACATTGTCAGGGCAGCGTAGGCTCCGACAAGGGCCCACTTTCGTTTTACCTTCACATCACTGAATTCTAGCGCCTTGGATATCATATTTGTTTCACTCTCCTTTGGACATTGCGCAGGATAAAAAATGCGATGACAGCCAATATGGGAAACATAAACAACGAAACCGCCGCACCAAGCGGGATATCGCCCCCTTGAATCCCCTTTAGAAAGGAGTAGGTACCGAACAGATGGGTGGAATGTGTGGGTCCGCCACCGGTCAATACCCGGACGATATCAAAGTTGGCAAAGGTGACAATGGTCGAAAAAAGCATGGTGATGGCGATGATGTTGCGCAGCATAGGAAAGGTAATATAGATCAGCTTCTGCCAGGCGCTGGCCCCGTCGATGTTGGCCGCCTCGTAAAGATCCTGGGGGACCGATTTTAGGGCGGCCAGATACATGATCAGAAAAAAAGAGGTTCCGAACCAGATATTGACCAGAATCACCGAGAACCGAGCCCAGAAGGTTTCGCTCAGCCAGGGGATCGAAAAGCCGAAGAACATTTCGAGCAGCCAGTTGAGGGCGCTGTAGCTGGGCTCAAACAGCCACCACCAGCCAAGCGTGCTCAGGGCGGGCGGCATGACCCAGGCAATCAGGGCAAGGCCGCGCCAGAGGCGCTGTCGCTTCTCCGGGAGAAAATCGATCAGATGCGCCATGATAAAGCCGATGAGTGCCTTGAAAAAGACCGCGGTCAGCGTAAATATCACGGATTGGCGCACCACCATCCAGAAGGTGTCCCGTTTGAACAGGAAGAAATAATTGGCAAACCAGACGAACTTGGTCTCTCTTTTGTTCAACATACTCAGATAGATCGAATAGCCAAAGGGGTAGACGATCAGGCCGAAAACAAGAATCAGCAGGGGTACGCAGAGCATAAATGCCAGTGTGGATCTTTTCCGAAGAAATAATTTTAATCTGGAGGGGTACGCTTTTGCGTCAAAGCCGGCAGTCGGTGCCGGGACAGCATGTTCGGTCATGTTTTTACCTCAATACACAGCACTTGCGGGGTATCCGGGCGGCAGGCGTCGACCTGCCGCCCGTCTCTCACATTGTCATCGTTGTTGTCGGATGCATTTAACCGCGCTGGTAGCCTTCCAGCTCACTGACTGCCCAGTTGATGGTGTCTTTCATCGATTTTCCCTCTTTACAGTACTTGGCGATGGTGTTGGGAATAAGCGCCTCGGTGTAAATTGCGGCAGCAATACCGATGGGCGCCGGGTATCCGCCCATCATCTGGTATTCATCGCCCTGTATCGGGTAGTTGTAAAGACCGCCTTCGGGCGGCTTTGCATTCTTCCATACCGGATGCTTGTTGAACGCTGCGATCGACGGAATATCAAAGCCTTCGCCGGCGGCGATCAGTTTGTCCTGCTGGGGTTTCTCCAGAAGATGCGTCAACAGGGCCTTTGCGGCACTCTTGTTTTTGCCGAAGCTCCAGACACCGTGCATACGGGACAGGGCGCCTCGGAAATGTCCCTTGGGGCCCGTCGGTGTGTCGTGGTGCCAGAGATGTTTTGCGGTTTCTGGCTGGTCACGTACGCATACCCGCCAGGCACTGGGTGGATTCTGGATCGCACAACCCTTTCCGGATATGATATACCGGTTGTTGGACGCATCATCCCATGCATAGACATCCGGGGGCATCACCTCGGTGAGTTTTTTCATGTATTCCAGAGCCACCCGTGTCTCGTCGGAATCGAACGTGATATTGCCTTTTTTATCCATCGGGTAGGAACCGAAGGCTGCAAAAAGCGCCCCTGTCCAATCCTGGGAGTCACTGGTGGCGCCGATGGGGTTGCCGAAGGGGAAACCGGCCGCATGCAGCTTTTGGCACCCTTTTAGGAAGGTGTCGTAGGTCCAGGTTTTTACAAGGGCCGGATCACGATCCGGGCCGGCCGGAAACATTTTCTTCAGATCGATACCGGCGTGTTTTTTCCACAGGTCCGTTCTTGATACCATGGGGTAGGTATGGTTGCCGATGGGGCTGGGTGCGGCATACCAGGTGCCGTCGATTTTTCCGAGGTATTCGGCATCGGGCATCATTGGGCCGTATTTTTTTTGCAACGCACCGACCACATCGTCCATGGGCTCCAGGACGTCCGTGTATTTTGCTGTTTCAACGGTGGTCATATCGAGAAGATCATGACCGGTCTTGGCCCGGGCTTCGGCAGCGGTGGTGGTGATGAGCTTAAAGCCCACCGATGTAATGTAGTCTACGGTGACTCCGACATTGTTGGCCTTGCCCCAGTCCATGATGATTTTTTTGGATACATCATTGGCGCCGGGAATCCAGTGATCCCAGAGTCCCACATTTAATTTTCCTGCGGAATGGGATGTTTTGACATACGGCCCTACGGTCAACGCACCGGCGGCTATGGCCGATGTTTTTAGAAACTGACGTCTCGTGACTTTTTTTTCAACCTTCATGACACGTTGCCCTCCTTTTCAAAGCTATATGACCTGCAAATGAAATTCCTGTATGGCAGGCCACAGGGTTGGTGTGATTGTTACCGCTATAAACCGGGTAATTGTCAGAAAGTGAATTGTCGGATCACCTCCTCTCTAAGCGATCGTGGATCTGTCAGTTAAGCTACACGTTTACAAGAAAACGCTATCCAGGATTCAGGGAATGGTCCCGGATATCCCTAAACCGTGTTAATACAAAACATTGAACCGTGTAATATTGGTGGTGTGAAAAAATGCTTATGTGCTGGTCCTTCTCCCAATCGGTAATAGCGATAACATAGCCAATTCTTTAATGTCAAGGCTATTTTTAGTGGCATTAAGGTCGCAGAAAGTGGAATTTGAGTGAACATTCAAGGTGGAATGAAGGGGGGTCTTAATTTATGTAGTTGCGATGCATGGAAACAGTGGACACGCCATCTTAACTCGTCGCTATCGGTTCTCAGCGATCAGCAATCAGGAGAAAAATCCAAAAAGAAATTTTCAACGCCTGTATGAAGGTGATGTAAATCTTTCGATATTCAAAGCTGATCCGCCTCCGGCGGAAAAGCTGATTGCCGAGGGCTCCCGAATAGAGCCTTGGCTCAATTCGGGCCTTACAGTTTCTTTGCCCCCAGTTGCCCGGCCACCCGGATCGCCTTGTACAGGTTGGTGTGGTCCGCGATGTTTTTTCCGGCGATATCAAAGGCCGTACCGTGTCCGGTTGAGGTTCGGATCAGCGGGATGCCGGCCAGTAGGGTTACGGCATGGCCGAAGCCGACCAGTTTGACCGCCATGAGTCCCTGATCGTGAAACATCGCCAGAACCATGCTGAATTCTCCCTGATGGGCGCGGTGAAAAACAGTGTCCGGCGGAAGCGGCCCCACCACGTTGATGCCGTTTATCCTGCAGGCATCGATCGCCGGAGTGATCTCGTCGATTTCTTCCCTACCGAACAGACCGCCTTCTCCGGCATGGGGGTTTACGCCCGCAACGGCAATCACCGGATCCGGAATACCGATAAAATGAAGCAGTTCCCAGGCCAGTTCCAGCATGTCTACGACCCGTTTCTTTTTAATATTGGCGATGGCGTCACTCAGGGACATGTGGGTCGTCAGGATCATCACACGCAGCGTGTCCAGGATAATCGCCATGCCGTGGCGCTTTGCCTCGCACAACTCTGCAAGAATCTGGGTCTGCCCTTCGTAGTGGTGCCCGGCTTCCCGCATAGACTCTTTGTTGAGGGGGGCGGATGTCATGGCCTGGAGACGCCCGTCAAGACACATGCGGCCGGCCTCTTTTGTGTAATGAACCGCTGCATCGCCGTTGCTCGCTTTGACGATACCCATTTCATAGGTTGAAGGATCGACATTTTTATAATCGATGACATTGACAAGCCCCGGTCTGGCTTCGGGCATTTCCCCGGTGCCGATGGATCTGATTTCAAACGGTGTTCCGATGGTTACTGCGGCCGCCTCTATGACCCGGGCATCACCCAGGATCACCGGATTGCAGACATTGTAGAGGTCCGGTTCTGTGAGGCTTTTTAAAGTAATTTCAGGGCCGATGCCGGCGGCATCTCCCATGGTGATTCCGACTCGTGGCAATCTGTTTGCCATAATATTTTCCTCCTGAATTAAGGGCAAAGAGCATAGAGCAGAGAGCATAGGGTAGAAACAGTTTTCTATATTTTGCTAACTACCCTATGCTCTTTGCTCCATGCCCCATGCCGTTTTTAATGTGATTCCAATGATTTCACGATTTCAGCAAAGTGATTCATTACTTCCGGATCTCCCAGAGAGCCCCCTTTAACCAGAACAGCCATATCGTCCAGGTCCGGCGCCTGGGCCATGACCGCACCCCAGGTGATTTTTTCTCGAAGCCGAAGGCGCCTTATTCCGATGCGCCGGCAGGCTTCATAACCGGTTGTGCCGCCGGTCAGCAAGAGTCCGCCCAGGCGGATTCGATCACAGACAGCTTGAACCGTCGTGGCCAGAACATGTTCCACCCGACCGGGATCATAGACGGTGGTTTCCGGTGTTGCCAAAAGCCCCAGTCCGGATCCCTTCATCTGTGCCGTCAACCGCAGGGCAGCATCCTCTGCGGCGCTTTCAGCAGGCAGTGAATCCTCCATCCGAACCAGGATCGGCTCCAGCCGATGCCTGCGGGACAGGCGGGCGGTCTGCTCACGGCTTTTCGGATGGAGTGTGCCGCAGACAATCAAGGTTGGACCGTCCGGAATCTTTGCCCAGCCATCCTGTTTTACAGACGGTATGCAGCATGTTGCCAGGGCATTTCCGAGACCCTGGCCACCGACAAAAAGAATGCGTTCGGATCGTTTGGCAAATAATCTTGCCGCATTCTCAAGATCATGCCGGTTTTCACTGTCCGTCACCAGGATTTGCATACCGGCTGCAATCAATGTTTCAATTTTATGTTCGCTCTGCTCTCCACGAAGGGCTTTTAAATCCAATAATCCGACGGGTCGATTATTACCCGCTGCTGCATGGGCCGCAACACGGGATTCTGTCACGGGGTTTTTGGGATCCTGGCTGTAGAATGATTCTGCAATGGGCAAGCCGTCAAGATACTGGATGCCGTCCCGGGTGATCCGTCCGAAATCCGGAATTGCCGGCGCAAGACAACAGAGCCCGATATCGAGCTCATCCATTACCGCTGCAATCTCGCGGCCGAAGTGGCCTCTGAATGCGCTGTCTGTTTTTTTCATCAAGATCCGCCGGCCGTCCTTTCCGGCAAATCCTGAAGCGCGGCGGGTTTTTTGATAGGCCGCTTCAATGGGAATTGCGCGGCTTTCCGTGTTGTAAACGGTTAACCCTTCTACCGGATCGGTATCCGCATCGAATGAATCGACATCAACGACAACGGTAACCTGGTCCACAAGATCCAGAAACTCGAACCCGGTATCGCAGGCGCCGGCCAGATCATCTGCGATCATCGATATATCGTACGGGGATATCCTGTAATCGTTTTCCGGTGGATCGTTTTTTTCAACCATGGCCTCAATCAATGTAAAAACTGAAAATTTTTTGATGGAAGCTATACACCAATCTTAACGACAACTCAATAACACCGGATAGATCTTCTCGCCGGGTTGAGCGGTTCAGGGGTCAACGCCCCGCCGGGGCAGCTCCCCATTCTTTGAGAACTTTACGATCTATTTTTCCGGTATTATTTTTTGGCAGCGTATCCAGGATAACAATTTTCTCGGGATGCTTGAAATATTCAAAGCATGAGGTCATAAAATCACGAATCGCCTTTTCATCTCCGTGGTCTGTATCCGGCCCAAAGCTGATGTAAACAACCAGATCCTCTCCATATAACTCGCTCGGCACACCGATCACGGCCGCCTCTTTTACTCCCGGATAATCATGAAGCACGGCCTCGATTTCCAAGGGAGAGATGTTATAACCATCATGGACAATTAAATCCTTTATTCGCCCTTGAAACCAGAGGTAACCCTCATCATCCATGAATCCGAAATCGCCCGTATGGAACCACTCATTTTCGCGGTTTTTTTCCTCGTTGTAATAACGTTGCAGAAGATAGGGAGATTTTACAAGAATTTCTCCCCGGCCCTGGCTGTCCGGTCTGTCAATTTGGATTTGTACGTTCGTAAACGGTTTTCCTGTCGAACCGAGACGTTTTTGGGCATCGTCCATCGGATTGGCCGTCGCCAGCACGGTTTCCGTAGACCCGATCTGTTCGTTCAGCATAAGGCCGAACACCTCTTTAAAGTCAACATGAAGCGGCTTGGGAACGATATCGCCGGCCACAACACATAAACGCAGATAATGATTTACGGGAGGCTTATTGGCAGCATATTCGACAAGCAGACGATACATGCTGGGCACTGCCGCCATCACCGTAATCCTGTTTTCCACAAGGCTTTTTAGGAGCACCGTTTTATCACTGTCGTTGGGTTCAATGTATAACGTGCCCCCGGTCAATAACGTGGGAAACGCTGCGGCAAGCAGATTAAACGCATGGGATAAGGAAAGACAGATCAGGGCGTGATCCGCGGAAGAAAATTGATGATATTGGCCACACTCTTTTGTGAAAAGAAGAATGCTTTTGGCACTGTGCATCACCCCCTTGGGCTTTCCCGTTGAACCGGTTGTGTAGAGGATCAGCATGGTCTGTTCCCCGAGAACTTCCGGCGATCTGGGGATGCAGTCCGTACCCATCAACTGCAATAGGGGGCGGTGGTGGGCGGAAGGGGCTGAAGCATCCGTGAGATAGATGTCGAGCTTGTCGGAAATGCGGCCGATTTTTGCTGAGTATTTGGAATCGGTCACCAAAATCCCGGGTTTGGTTTCTTCGATGATTTCGGCGATGGTTTCCTGTCTGGTGACGCCCATGACAGGAATCGCCACGAGTCCGGCATAGAAACAGGCATAATAAACATACAGGATTTCCGGACAATTGTCTAAGATGATCAGTATCTTATCGCCGGGGCGGTAGCCGCGCGCGGTTAAGCCGTTGGCCATTGAGCCGGCCGTATCCAGCAGCTGCCGATACGTGATTACGGTGTCTTGGTAGACCATGGCCGGCTTGTCAGGATGGGTTCTATTAATAATGGAGAACATCGTCCCTCCTCTTTTAGGCATAGAAAAATCTGCAGAATAGGTCAGGATATCCCGGAGGCCGACCCTGTTCTTTATTTCTATTGACACTTTAGTTGAATTCGTATAAATTACCAAGTTGCTTTAACTGCAGGGAGTTTTTCATATCTTGTGCAGCAGCACAAGAAAAAATTTTCCGATGATGTTTTGGAACTCATGACCCGCAAAAAGCGGGTCTTTTTTTTTACATTATTAATTCTATTATCCTAGCCGAGAAGGGCGAAAAACATATTTATTATGCCTTTAGAAAAAAATTTTAATTTAAATAACATAAAAAACAGATACCCGATCTGGCAGGGCGGCATGGGTATCGGTGTTTCTTTAACGGAACTGGCTTCGGCTGTGGGAATCGAAGGCGGTATCGGTACGGTTTCCAGTGTTTCTCTGGACCAGTTGGTCCGGAACCGGCTGTTGGCCGAGGGTGAAAAAGTTGAGGATGTTGCACCCTGCAGAATGGGCGTTGTCGAAGCGGTTGAAAGAGAGACTTCCGATACAAAACAGAAAGCCGGTGTCGCAGCGGTCAACATTATGGTGGCATTGCCCAGTACTTATGAACAATCCGTAGAGGGTGCGATTCGGGGCGGTGCCGATGCAATTGTTTCCGGAGCCGGTCCTCCGTTTGCCCTGCCGGGTATTGCCGAAAAAGTTACGGGTACAAAAGATTACGAAATCAATTTGATTCCCCTTGTCTCCTCTGCCAAAGGGGTCAATGTCCTCTGTAGAAAATGGAATAGATTAGGGTACCGGCTCCCGGACGCCTTTGTTCTGGAAGGCCCCTTAGCCGGCGGCCATATCGGGTGGAGTTATAAAGAGATCGATCAGGCAGGTTCTGATTTTTATAAAAAATTCGACCTGTTTAAAGAGCTGTTGCCCGAAGTCTTGGATGCGGCCAACAGCGACGGCCGTTCTATTCCGGTAATTGTCGCCGGCGGTATCTCAACCCATGAAGATATTGTTTATGCCCTCGCCCAAGGGGCTTCGGCTGTTCAGATGGGGTCCCGGTTTGCAATGACCAAAGAGAGTGGTTTTACGGATAAGGTAAAACAGCTGGTTATTGATTCAAAGATCGGTGATGTCGTTATCGCAGATGATACGTGGGGTTCTGCGTGTGGTTACCCTTTTAAATATTTAAAAGATTCGCCCCTTGCCAAAGAAAAGAACGGCACTCATTTCTGTATTTGCAGTACCTTAATAGGTGCCGCCGGATTGGATAACTCATCACGGGTCGGAACCAAAGGCTTTGCAGAATCTTGTCCGGAGAGGTATGTTCTGATACCCGGCAGAAAGTGCCCTGCCATGGATAATCGAAACTATGCCGAGTTAGTCACTTTGGGAAATAGAGGGGCGGAAATAAATGAGGTTATTTCTGTAAAAGATTTAATGGCTGAACTGGTAAATAACTCCCATCGATAAAAAGTCATTTTTTTTCAAACGGAAAAATTCGAACAGACGATTTTCCATAAACGCGTAAAACGGGTTCCATCGAAGCCGCAGCATGTCCGTGGCCGGTATCTGAAGCAAGCCGCGCTCGCCCCGCAAGGAAAAACTGCCCAGGTGAACCCCCGGGCTTTTAAAGGCCTCCGATCTGCCGTATAGGGGGTCGCCCGGCGGAAAGGGCAGCGCAATATGCGATAGTGAATACAGCCCCTTTGGCCATGCCGTTTTAAGCGGTATTTCCGTGGTTTCCGAATCCCCCGGCACCTTTCTGCGAACAACAATATTCCGGCTTTCTTCATTTTTGTTTGTCACAAGACTAAACGCGAAGGGTAGATTTGTGTTGCGGCGTATCTTTTTGATAAATGGATCGGGATCATTCTTGAGCAACCGTTCGATTTTCCTGAGACGGTTGATGTCAAAGAGCACCAGTTCATGCCCCCTTGCCGGGAGGCGGTTAAAAAGCCCTTCTACCACGGCCTTTGTCGAAACCGTGGCATCCACTACGGATTGAAAGGCCAGGACCGGCGGAAATCTTTTCAGAGCCATGGTTCCTTCAAGCACTTTCAGCCTCGAATCGATATGTTTGGTCAGTCGGTATGCCTGATCACCTGCATTAACAGCAAAGGATCCGTATTTGAAGGGATCGTACTCGGGCAGGATGGCGTTCCAGGCGAGCTTGTGGCGCCCGATCAATCTGCCGAGTTTTGCCTGCCACTTGGCCAGTGCCGCAACAGCCGTCACGCCGATGGCCGGCGAGATCAGCACGATCCCCTCAATCGGCGGCAAGACGGTATCTTCCAATGACATAAGGGCGTAATCGACGGCTAAGGCGCCCCCGTTTGAATACCCGACAATATAAAGGGGCCGGTCGCCGACCTTGTCTTGCAGGTGACGCATGGCCAACCGAACCGCTGCGGCCATATCTTCCCATTTCACCGTAACAAGACCTGCAGGTGCTGTGCCGTGTCCCGGGAGCCGGAGCCCCACCACCCAGGCCCCGGCTTCGTTAAGCCGCCTGCCGGCATTCCGAAGACTGTAGGGTGAATCGGACATCCCGTGTAAGAGGAGGACGCCGATCTTGGGCGTATCCGCCGGCATCTGGAAGGTACGGTTCCAGTTTGGAGACCAGCGGTCGGGGTCGGATAAGCTGCCCCGGTGGAATCGGTTAAATAGACGTCGATCTTCCGGATCGACGCGCCCAAGGACCCGGTCATCGAGTTGTTTAAATAACTTGGCTTCAATTTCAAGATAGTTCTCAAAGCTTTTGGCAGGGCTTTCTGTCGTAAATTCTGCGGTAAGCACGGCCGTGTGCCAAACACTGAGATCCGGTCGGTTTTCAAGGTACAACACAAAGACAATGACCAGCGCAATGACCCCGCCGATGATCCCGTAGGCGATTGTCCTGGCAACGGTTTTAAGAATGCCCGGGACGATATTTTTCATGGTGAGCGTTCCTTGCCTTTTTCCAAACAGATGCGGATTTCATGAAAGATCTTCAAACGCAAATCGACACGTTCGTTGATCAGCTGATGTTTTGCCTCCGGTATCAGTTTGATGTTCACAGGGCCGATTTTGTCTTTAAGAAATGAAATATTGTAACGCCAGTCGACCACCGAGTCATCCTGGCCCTGGATGATGCATAGTGGTTGATCGATTCCGGGGTAATCGTGGATCTTTTCTTCCCAGGCATACATGGCCGTTATCCATTTAAGCGGTATGTGCCGGCTTTGAAGCGGGTCCCCTGCAAGAAACGCCAGATAGTTCCCATCGGAAGTATTCTCTTTAAATGTTCGGGGGATTTTATCGATAAAAGGGTCGGTCAACCAGTGCCCGGCCTTGGACAGCCGCCAGTGGTTTGAATGTACCAGAGGGGCGAGAAAAATGATTCGATCAAAAGGGTGAACGGTATGCTGATGAAGATACTCATAGGCAATCGCGCATCCGGTGCTGTGGCCGATAAGATGCAGGGGAGTGGGGAGCCTGGGGGCAAAAAGCGTTATAAAATCATTAAACACGGATGCATATTCTGAAAAATCGTCAATGGCCACGCGTTCACCTGAAGAGAGGCCGTGTCCCGGAAGATCATAGGTTGCCACCGCAAAACCCATGCTGAGCAGCAGATGGATGATATTTTTCAACAAACCGGTATGGTCTAAATATCCGTGAAGCAAAAAAACGGTTCCCCTGGATGCTGCGGGCATTAGAATATGAGTGACGATTTTGTAATCTCTGGATTTGAAATATCCGAAGTAATGAGCAGCATCCTCATAATCAATACCATAATATTGAAAATAGGATACAGCCTCCGGTGAAGGTTGAGGCGGTGAATTCAGATCCAGGGCCGGAATGTTGTTTTTTAATCGATCAAGGCGCTTTTCAAAAGGTTCGGCGGTTACACGGGCGGGCAGCAGGAGGCTGCAAAGTGTCGTTATAAAGAACACCCAGCCGGCTGCAGACGTATATCGATATATCTTCATCTTACGGACTGTTTTGTATCCATATCCGGCCGGTTTTTCAGCAAAGCATTTCTAAGCCTTTGAATATAATCATCAGGGAAGGTCCAGATGAGGGTTTCGGAATCCTGAACAAGTCCCCTTTCATCCGGATCAAGTGCAAACATGAGGGTCATGAGGATATCGCTGCTGGCCCAGGGACTCGCTCGGAAATAGGCGTGACCGTTACCGGTTGCCGCGCCTGCCGCATCGGTTACATCGATAAAGCGAAGCGTCGGGGTCTTGCGCAGGTACGTGGCCAGTTGGGGATTTACGCTGTCTGTCCATTTTTGACCGAGCCTCTGGCGGCCAAACAGCCAGCTTGAAACGCCCAATGCCTTGTCTGTGCCCGAAAGGTAAACCGAGACGGTTTCAGAGACCTTCATAAACCCTTCATTCAGATAGGCCCCAAAAAGATGACGGTCGAAGTCACTCCCCACCAGAATGATTTGACCGAGCCGATATCGTTTCCGGATTGAGGTCTCATCATCATTGTGGTGAATAAAGGTCAGCTGGGCCAACGCATTGATAACGACCCGTGTACCGGCGCTGTATCCGACGATATGGATCTTTTCCGCATCGGTATTTTCGGCAAGGTATTCGATAAAGATCCTTAGATTGTGAGAGGAGAGCGTCGCGGTTTCAAGATCCGAGGTATACGCCAACGTTTTCGGGGTCGATGGCCAGGAAAATGCGATAAAGGCACCATCATAGCCGAGAAAATGCCACAGCTCGGTTGCGACCAGAATTGGATTTTCAAAAACGACCTTGTAGCCGTGAACGTATATAAAAATATTTTTGTCGTTGGATATTGCCAGCTTTTTGTTTATCTGGGCGGCAAACTGTTTTGCTGCCGCATCCGGCGGATCGGGGATCAGTTCGGAAGGTGTAAAAATCGAAAAACTTTCATCGAGAATTCCGATTTCATCAACATCTGTTACTTTCAGCGGATAATTTTCCGTCCGGTTCTTCAACAGGGAGATTCTCCGCGCCTCTTCCCAGGTGATTTTTTCCGTACCCATATCGATTTTCGCAACTCCCAGGCGAAGTTCGCCGCCGCGCTCGTCCAGGTACGAACTGTTGCCGTCAGCTGCCGGTTTACGGTCCGTGGCGTAAAGAATTCCCGAATAGGGAATGTTGTCCATGGGATTGGTGTCGGTAAACGGTTCGATATCTCCTTTTTCGTAAATTTCCGGAGCCGGCATGAGGTTTATTTCGAACGGATTTTTGGATGCACAGGCCGCCAGAAGCAGGGTAACCAAGACAACCACGGACAAAAAAGAAAAAGGTTTGCTGCGGCCGTGATCTGAAAAAAATATTCCGGAATCGAGCATCCTGATTCTCCACGAACGGGATCGTACGGAGGATTCAATCTTCATTGTAAAATATGCATACCGCTACCGAGGGATGCACGCACCGAAAATACTGAATGCAACATTATCGCCGGAGGCCGAAAAAACAAGATTGCCGGACATTTCATCGATAACACCATTCCATGCCACGCCGTCCTTTTGGTCCTTGCGGCCGTCTTCTGCACCGTAGAGCATCAGTTTGCCGTCGATATACTCCAGATACTCTATGCCTGTCACACGCTCTGTGCCGTTTACGGTGCCGGTGATGGTTTTTGCGTTGAAATCGATCCGAAACATCTGGGGCATGTCGATGGCGGCGGCCGTCACTGACCGGCATCCGTTTGCCGAGGTGCACTCGAAGACTTTAATGGCGGCACATGTCACCTGCTTTCCATTGTCGGCTTCACCGGCCATTGCTGAAAAGGATACGACACAGAGGGTTATCACCAAAAAACCCAATAATAATTGTTTCTTCATCTTATTCACCTCCGCAGTGTATTGTTTAAAAACCGGGCAGACTTAACGCGCGGGTGCGATTTACTGTTTAACGGTATATCCTTTGGCCTCAAGGCAGGCCTGTCTGGCGTTGTTGTATTTTTTCATCTGTGCCTGGCGATTTGCCTGGGCCTGCTGTGCGGCCGCTTCCTGTTGCCGATCCTTGTCGTGTCTGCTCAGTCCGCCGAAAAGAGCCCCGGCGCCGGCGCCGATTGCCGCACCCACCCCTGACTTGCCTGCCAGTGAGCCGATCCCCAGACCGACCAGCGCGCCGACAGCACTCCCCTTGACGACTTCACCACCGCCTGAGGAAGATTTTCCCGAGGAAACCGGCTGCTGTCTGCTCGGATCAAACTTGGTCTGCTGAACCGCCCACTGATGGCATGTATACTCATCTTTGCTCTGCTGATCTTTGCTCTGGCCTTTGGCAGGGTAGACAAACATCTCTGCGCCCACTGTGCAGGAAAGGCCTGAGCTGAAACAAAAAAGAAGCGTGAGCGGAAGGATAATAAAAATTCGACGGATGTTTCTTTTTCTATTCATCATAACCCTCCTTATTTATTTTAAGTAAAACGGCGTCTATCTGCTACTAAGAAAAAATAGAAATTATTTTTTGAAAAGCAAGCAAATAAAGAGGGTATCATCAATGGAAAGGAGGTGCAATGATGGGATCTGGGAGGTTCTGAAAATGCCTCTTGTTGATGGCGGAACCATGGACTCTCCTCCATAAACGGCGGGTCCCCGGGAATGGGACAAGATCGATAAAAAAAAGCAGCGCCTGGGGGGCACTGCTTTTTAATTTTCCCGATTATCTTTAAAGCCCCGGTAAAGACCTGACGGCTTTGAAGATAAGCGTATTTATTTTAAGCGGTCTTAGCCGGCAACATCGATACCCGGGTCACACCCCAGTTTATGTTCGCAGCCGAAGTTTTTGTGTCGGGTATCTTCATGGCCTTCTCTGGCCTCATCTTCAGATTATTGATAGATCTCCGGAAACGGTTTGAGTGCCTTTTCCACACCGATCGGTTTTGAGATCTGTTTTCCCCGGAGCATGATCTGTTCGGTCTGTTTCCAGGCCTCCGTATCGATCATGCCGATTTTTGTGTCTGCAGTCGGTTTTACCAGGGGCCGGGTTGCGGCCAGCTGGTCTTTCTGAAGGTCTGCAGTGGCGCCTTTGTCGAATTTTTTGAGCGTTTCCAGGGCTTTTGATTCGTTTGCAGGGTCCAGGGATTCACGCCATCCGGTCAGGAGAGCATCGATGAATTTTTTAACCGTTTCCGGGCGCTCTTCAAGCATCCGGACAGAGGTGACAACGGAATTGGCCACGAATTTCACCCCATAGTCTGCGGGGTTGATAAACGCCACCGTTTCACCTTCTTTTGCAAGTTTTTTCTCCAGAATGACACCCTGGGAGTTCAGATAACAGGGCCAGATATCCGCTTTCTTCTTGTAGAAAGGTGTCAGATCACGGCGGACGCTGTATAATTTATATTCATTTTTCGTTAACGATGACTTTGCCAGCAACGCCTGCATGACATTGTCGTCGTTTCCGCCGAAGGTGACACCGATGACTTTCCCCTTTAGATCCGCCAGTTTTTTGACTTGCCAGTTCTGGGAACGGTAAATCCAGTGGAGCGGGTTGACTTGAAAAAGCTGGGCAATGACAATTACCGGCGACCCTTTTTCAATGGCTCGGATCACCTGATCTGCCGATGCCACGCCGAATTGCGCGTGCCCCATCTCCAGCTCCCGGATGGCATTCCGCTCTGGCCCCCCTTCTTTGACATTTACTTTCAGGCCGTTTTTTTCAAACAACCCCCGATCCAGTGCATAAATGTCTCCGATGACGCTGGCATTGTAGAGCCATTTGAGCCGATAGTTCAGTTCCTCGGCCCCTGCGCTTTTTACGGGTATAAGGAATGCTGTTGTAAGAAATGAAAAGATGACGACGGTAAAGACGATATTTCCAAAGCCTCTGTTTATACGAAACATTTTACACCTCCTTATATTCGAGTCCAGCCCTTTTTGACGGTGTGGCCTAACATTTCCAGCAACCCCTGATAAACGGACAGGGTAATTCCGATTAGAAACAGCGCGATGAGGATTCTTGAAAGCTCCCCCTGGTAAAGGGCGATACGGATGCTATAGCCGATGCCGGCATCGGCTGCAATAAATTCGGCAACAATGGTACCGGCCATTGCCAGTGTTGCACTGCCGGATACAACGGTGGTCAGTTTGTGCAGGTTTTCAAATGCACGGATCTTTACCTCCAGCTGCCAACGCATGCGTCCGGTGACTCGATAAAAATGCTCGATATCGGTTACCGGTTCCGACATGATGCCGAGTACCGAAAGCAGCAGCGGAAAATAGCAGATCATTGCGGCAATCAGCAGGCGGGTCAGGATGCCGTCTCCCAACAGGATAAAGATAATGGGAGCGAGGGCCACAATCGGATAGGCTTGAACATTGTAGGCCGCTACTTTGACAAAAGACCCGAACCATGTGGCCTGCCGGGCTGTCACCCCGACAAAAAACGCCATGAGAATCGATGTGATTTGCCCCACCACTGCAACCGACAGGGTATTGATGACATTGGCGAAATATTGCGACCAAAATTCGGTTGCGTTTTTCCCGAGTTCCCCGAGGCTGGGTATGACATAATCCGAAAGATTCATTGAGTATTTAATCATCAGTAAAAATCCGAGCCCCAGTGCGTAGATGATTAAGAACTGGAAAATCCTTCTAGGAAGCATTCATAATCTCCAGCATGGTCAGTTCGAGACTGTTTTTATGAAGATCCTGACCGTTTAAAAGATCCTGCCCCTTGACCGGAACGATTTGCGGATCTTTATAGGCGTTTCGGAATACGACGATATCCTTACAGAATTTGGCAACTTCGACCACGTTATGAGAAATATAAAAAAAATAGGCTTCCGGGAACATATCTTTCATTTTAAAGATGATGGTCTCCCGGGTCCGCTCATCGACATTGGCCAGACTTTCATCCATGATCATAAGATTGAAATCCTGCACCAGATATCGGATGAGGTTTATCCGGTTCTGCTGACCCAGAGACAGCTGGGAAAAACGGCTTTCCAGACACTGTGCGACACCGAAAGCCTCCACCATCTCATCTTTGATCTCTTTCCGGCCCGGCGGGGATATTTTGTCGAGATGCTTTCCAACACTGGACCATCCGGGAAGCCGTTCGAGGTTGTAGGTATAAAAAAGTGTATTCATACCATGGGTCTTAACCTCGCCGGAAAAGCCGTCTATTTCACCGATAATAATTTTTGCAAGAGAGGTTTTTCCGATACCGGACGGTCCGAAAAGGGCATTGAATCCGGGTTCTGAGAATCTGAAGGATAGGCTCTTAAAGACATGATTGGCAGTCCCGGGGTACTTATACGTTATGTTGGAGCATTCAAACGGCATATCGGCTTTTTAACGCGAAATCGAAATTTTTTCAATCCAGTTATCCGATTGACGATTCCGATGGTATCCAGTAGGGTTTAATCTGAATTCAATCGGTTTTTTCAAACCCATATTTTACTATTTCAAGAACCGATATATCGAACAAGAAATGCCGGTTGTCAAGATCTTACTGCTTTGTAGCAGCGATTCTCGGTGAAAAAAGGAGACGTATTGATTCTGCCGCATAACCGGATTTTAAATGGCTGTCTTTGTACTGAATAAAAGCGTATTTTTCGTTTTTCCAGGTCCGCCGAAATTATCTAAAAACAGATCATACCCTGCTTAAGGGTAGAAAGGGGTCGCCATGCAAGAGCTGTCCGGGTGTTCGGCATTTTTAAATGTGCTCAAAGATGAAGGGGTGGAGTTTTTCTTTGGAAACCCCGGAACCACTGAACTTCCGATTATGGACTGTCTGGTGGATCAGCCCGAATTGAAATATATTCTCGGTCTCCAGGAAGCGGTGGTGATGGCCATGGCGGACGGGTATTGCCGGGCTTCGGGAAAGCTTTCCTGTGTCAACTTTCATGTGGCTCCCGGTTTGGGGAATGCCATCGGTGCGATGTACAATGCGAATTTTTTCGGATCCCCGGTTATCGTAACCGCCGGCCAGCAGGAACGGAGCCTTTCCATCACAGAACCCATGCTCTTCCATGAATTGGTTCCCATGGCGCAATCGGTGGTCAAGTGGGCCACAGAGGTCCAGCGGCCCGAAGATATTCCCCGGGTGTTTCGGCGGGCGGCTAAAGTTGCACTTTCACCGCCGACCGGTCCTGTATTTGTTTCACTTCCCGGCGATGTGCTGAAAGGCTCCGGGGAAATGACACTGGGGGCCCGCACCCGCGTCGACAGCATTTCCAGACCCCGGGAGGAGTGTCTGGAGCATCTGGCCGATCGGCTGCTGGCAGCAAAAAATCCGGTCATTATCGCCTGCCACGAGGTCTATTCCAGTGGTGCCATGGCGGAACTGGCAGCACTGGCCGAGTCTATCGGGGCTGCCGTGTACAACCAGTCCGTACCGTATCTTGCGGTATTTCCCACTGCCCATCCGCTGTATATGGGAGAGATTACCCGGCATCAGGGGATTGTACGTAAAACCCTGGAGAACTATGATCTGCTGTTTATGGCCGGCGGGGATGGCCTGCGGATGTCCGTGCCAAGCCCGGTGGATCCGGTGCCGCCGCAGATGCCGATTGTGCAGATCGGTCTTCGGAACTGGGATATCGGAAAGAATTATCCGGCCGAAATCGCCCTGGGTACGGATGTCAGAGAAACGCTGATTGCTCTTTTGCCGATTCTAAAAAAGAAGCAATTCGAAGCCCATGCAGCCGGGGCAAAAGAACGGACCGGACGACTAAAGGAAAAAAACTGGTCTGCCAAGAAAAAGCCGTTAACGGAAAAGACCGTCCGCCTGGCCGGTGAAATTCCCATCGATCCTGACTATTTAATGATGGAGATCGCCCGGAGCTTGCCGGATCAGGCGGTTGTGGTTGAGGAAGGTATCTCCTCTGTCCGGAATCTGCTGAATTTTCTTCCTGTTGCCGACCGGCACCGCTTCTTCGGTCTTGCCAGCGGGGGCATCGGCTGCGGCATCGGCGCTGCCGTCGGCATCAAACTCGCCCTGCCCGACAGACCGGTTGTTGCACTCATCGGAGACGGCAGCGCCATGTACAGCATCCAGGCACTCTGGACCGCAGCAAATCAGAACCTGTCGATTACCTATGTGATCATCAACAACGGCGGATACGGTATCCTAAAGGAGCGCCTGATGGCATACGGAGGGGCCGCGGCCGCCTCGGGCCGCATCATCGGAATGGATTTTTGCGACCCCTCCATCCAGTTTGTCCAGCTTGCGGCCGCCCTTGGGGTGCCGGCCGTGGAAATAACGGACCCGAAAAAAATCGCACCCGCCATTTCAGAATCGATCCATCGAAAGGGACCGGTACTGCTGGATGTAAAGGTTCGGGATATCGGCCGCTGATGGAACATCCATATTCACGTATAAATTGATGCATTGTTCCCCTATCCGATGATGAGCTTTAAATATCCCAGTACAATCGCACCTACGAGCGCGAAAGAAACATACATGGTAAAAACGCGGTGTGAAACCAGGGACCAGACCGCGGCCATTGCCGGCAGGGTCGTGGTCGGACCCGCGATGAGAAAAGTCAGCGCAGCGGCCGGGCTCATCCCCTGAGCCAGGAGTCCGCTGACCATGGGTAGGGCGCTCAAATTGCTGGTATAGGTGGGGACACCCAGTATTGCCGCGGTAATAATGGCCCAGGTGTTTCCACTACCCATTATGCTGGTGATCCACTCCTGGGGGACATACAGAATAATCAAAGCTTCCAGAAAAAAGGCCAGTGCCATGAACTTGATAACCATCAGTGTTGCACTGTAAGATTCACTTAGCAGCCGGCTCCAAAAATCGGCTTTCTCGCTGCAACCACATTTTTTCGCTTCCGGTTCGTGCCTGGGACCCTCCGTTTGAATGGGGGCAGCCCCCATATGAATAGATGGCTGAATTTCGGAAAAAACGGCGGCCTCTCCCCCGCAGCATGCGGCCACCGATGCCGGGATCGGAGCAACCTTCCAAAAGGATGAATATCCCTTCACTTTATTTTTGAACTCCTGCCAGACATTTTGAACCAATGAAAATGTGCTCTGGGTAACGGATACCTTGCGGCTGCGCAAAACATCATTGCCGATCCATTGCTTCTGAACGGCTAAATGGGTGATGAACCCGGCGCTCAGGCTTAAAAGAAGCGTACCGGCCAGACGCCATACCGCCAAATTCAACCCGATGGTTCCTACGCTCAAAAAAAAGATTTCCGGATCCATGGATGGCGATGCGATCCAAAATGACATCACCGGAGCCAATGGTACACCGCTGATCAGCAACGCAGCGATGACCGGAATGACCCCGCAAGAGCAAAAGGGACTGAAGGCGCCCGCAGCGGTTGCCAGGAAAATTGCAGTAATGGGCCCGGCGTCAAAGACTCGTTTTATATGTTTGGAAGCGCCTGACATATTTACGGCCACGGCAACCGGAATCGTTACCAACAGATAGGGCCAGATGTGCAGAAAGGCGTTACCCATAAACGCGACAATTTTTATGATTTCGATACTCATTTTGGACTCCTTGTATCCTGCATTATTTTATTCCATATTTCTAAATATTTCGAAATATAAGATTAAAAAAAACCGCCCCCTGACAGGCGATGTTTTATGTGGACAATCGATAGCCGGGTGCTGTGCCCGAGTTCTGCCGATCTTTTTGCTGCCATTTCATTTTCCATGTTTCCATTGTAGCCATGTATTTCATGTTTGTCAACTATAATTCTAAAAATATCGAAATATAAAAAAACTCCATATTTAAAGGGTTTTTCCGACAATCCTCTCTGCAGCCGGTCATATCATTGATAGGTGTAGATATCCTAAGGAAATTAGGATAACATGTAACGGCAGTGCAGGATGAGAAAAATTGAGATGGAGGTATCGCATGCCGGATAATGGAAAACTTATTGGAATCGTGGGCAGCCCGAACCGTGAAGGGAGAACCTTTCAACTGGTATCAGAGGCTTTGGCGGGCGTGGCTGAAACAGGTGTTGAAACCGAGTTGATTCAGATGGCCGATCACGTGACGGCAGCCTGTAAAGACTGCATCCCATGGGTGTGTATCGAAAATCTGAAATGCACATTTGAAGATCCGGCATTCGAATTTCTCAGTGAAAAGCTCCTGAACTGCAGAGGGTTGATTCTGGGCACCCCGGTCTACTGGTGGGACACCAGCGGAATGATCAAATACTTTATCCTGAAAATGTTTCGTATCTTTGCACGATCTGCACCATTGCAGGGGCTGCCGGCATTCGGTATCGGTATCGCGGGCGGCACCGGAAACGGCCTTGTATCCGGCTTGCGTCCGATTTATCATTTTTTCCAGATGATGCAGATGCGTGCGCTGGAACCGGTACCGGCCACCCGTTTTAACTTTGATGCCGCAAAAAAACGTTCAAAAAAACTCGGCGCACAACTTGCCGGCATGTCTGAAAGCCGGATCCCCTTTCAGAGCCTTGAAGAAAGGCTGCTCTGGTATGATGCGTTGCCGTACCTGGGGTTAAGCCGGGCGGAAGAACGGCGGCTTTTGGCCGATCTCACTGTCCAGGCAATCCCCGAAGGGGCCGGCGCGTCGACGGCTGTGGGACTGGCCCGATCCGACGAACTGGCAGCCGCAGGCAGAAAACTGGACGCACTCCAAGAGATCACCCGTGTTTACGAAGCGGGTATCCGGGCGTTTGAAGACAGGTAAAGAGAGAAGGAGCTTATAATGGCCGTACAGGCACAGCTAAAATGGACCGAGGGGATGCAGTTTATCGGGCGGATCGGTGATGGTTCAGCCATGGTTCTCGATAATCCGGAAGGCGGCAGCGGCCCCAGTCCCATGCAGCTCGTCTTGATGGGGGTTGCAGGGTGCACGGCAATGGATGTGGTGTTTATTTTAAGGAAAAAACGATTGCACCTGACGGATTTTACGATCAATATTTCCGGGAAACGGACAGATACACACCCGAAACGGTATGAGTCCATCCGTATCGAATATCTGCTCAAGGGAAAAGACCTGAAGCCAAAGGCGGTTGAACAGGCCATCACATTGTCCCAGGAAAAATACTGCAGCGCCACTGCGTCCTTAAACGCCGACTTGACCCATACCTATAAGATCATCGACAGCGAAGCGTAAACAATAAGGATAAAGACCCGGAAACGCTTAACCGATGTGAAACCGACCCAGGAGGCGGGATCGAATGCAAGGTTTAAATTATCTGCAGGAGATAAAAAAGTTTGAAATTCAGACCTATGAGAAACCCAAAAGCTTCCGTTTGCTGCGGGATTCGCACATCGCCTTTTCCGGTGCACCCCGAAAGCACCCCCACGACCCGGACAAGGTCATTCTTATTTCCGACCCGTACAGCAGCAATACATTCTACTATGAGTTCAGAACCGATGATATCACCTATGTCGAGGAACTCCCGAGCATGGTGAATCTTGATGGGGAAACCATCACCATGGTCCGGCTGTGGATAAAGAAGATGAGCATCGCCGTCAGATGCACCCCCTTTATGGTTCAGGAAACCGGACTCATATCAAAACCCGAAGAATAAAGCTTACGGTTTACCCCTTTGAATCGACCCGCAAGCCGCCGTGAATATAGAAAACCTCGCCGTTTAGCGCCTCGTTTCGATACAGTTCGGCAACAAGGGAGGTAACCTCTTCGGGTTCGATCAGTCTCTGGATAGGGATCTGTTCAAGGATCCTGGAAAACGCCTTTTGATTCATGTTCCGAACCATATCGGTGGCCACGAAACCGGGTGCCACGGCAACGCACCGGATGCGGTGGGAAAGATTCCTTCTGAAAAACTCTGCGCAAATTACCTTCGGCATCACCGACATGGCCGCCTTTGTGGATGAATAGTTGATTTGACCGGCATTTCCCAAAGCACCCACAGATGACATGAGACAGATGAGTCCCTTGCAGTCATGATTGATCATCTGCTCGGCACATTCCCGGACGGTTAAAAAGACACCGGTCAGGTTGATGTCGAGTACGGATTGAAACTGATCGAGGGACATTTTCCGGTTCACCTTACCGCTGTTTCGATCGACACCCAGCAAGAGACCGTCTTTTATGATCCCGGCACACGGGACCACTAAATTGATGGCGCCGAACCGCTCTATGGCCAGGGCCGCCAGTCCGGTATTGTCGGATTCCCTGGTGACGTCACAGGTTACCGCTGCAACCTTTCCGCCCATTTCCCGGAGTTCTCTTTCAACACGTGAGAGCCTTTCCGCATCGATGTCGCCGAGAACCGCAGCACCCCCATTTTTTATCCAGTATTTCGCCATGGCTTCGCCGATACCGCTGCCGCCGCCGGTAATAACCGCCACAGCGTCTTTTATGTTCAACATCGTCTTTACTCCTTACCGCTCATTTTGAAATGTACAGCCCGGATCCATTCGTCTATCACCCTGCGTGAAGCCCCGCGAATGTCTGCCTGCTTTAGCCAGATCGATTCTACCAGGTGATCGATTTTTTCCTCGTTTAAGAATTCTTCCACAACCATCTCGGTGACCGCCGCTTCCACAGACCGCAGCAATTCGGCTCTGAGCTGGCATTTCCTTCGTGTCTCCAGTCGTGAATCCGTCTTCAGATACCGGTGGCGGCGCCAGATTTCATCATAGAGAACCGTGATTCCCCGATCCAGCGAAGCGGCGGTTTCCAAAACGGGTGCTCGCCATTTATCCCTGGTCGGTGTACGTTCCAGCATGCTGTCGATGGCCTGGGCCATGGTTTCCGATCCCGGGCGATCCATTTTATTTACCACAAAGATATCGGCAATCTCCATGAGCCCGGCCTTTAGTGTCTGGATGGTGTCTCCGGATTCCGGGACCATCACCACAACAACGGTGTCGGTGGCCTGGGCAATATCCAGTTCGGATTGGCCGACACCCACCGTTTCGATAATAATGATCTGTTTGCCGGAGGCATCCAGAATACGTGAGGCGTCTTTTGTAGCCCTTGCCAGCCCTCCCATGGCTCTTCCGGCGCTCATGCTGCGGAAAAAAACATCCCCCCGGGTCTGTTCCATGTCCATCCGTACACGATCACCCAGCAGGGCGCCGCCTGAAAACGGGCTCGAGGGATCCACGGCGATAATGCCGACTGAAAAATCATTTCGGCAGAACCGCCGGACCAACCGGTTCACCAGTGTGCTCTTTCCCGCCCCCGGCGGACCGGTAATTCCGATGGTGTATGCACGGCCCGAATGCGGATAAATACTTTTTAAAATATCGGCCGCGTGGGGGTCCCCCCGCTCGACCATGGATATGAGCCGGGCGGTTGAGACCTTGTCGCCGTTTAATGCGGTTGAAATTATTTTTTCTATGGAATCCGACATGGAATTATCAAGTGCTTGATCAGGCTTATTTGTATCCTTTGTGCCTTATTGGTTCTATAAAAGAGTTTAAAGTGCCTAAAGTTTGAAGTGCCTAAAATTAAGGTATTCTACCAAATAAGTTTGAAGTGAGCTAAAGTGTAAAGTGAGCTAAAATTGTGGAATTCTGTCAATTATAAAATGATTATCACTCTTAACTTTAGGCATTTTTAATTTTAGACACTTATTAGACCGCTGTCTGTTTTATCCCTTCAACAATCACCTCCATGGGCGTATCGGGCCCGTAGACTTCATGAATCCCCTTTTCTTTGAGCACCGGAATATGTTTTGGCGGAATCACGCCGCCCATCACCACCTTTACGTGGGTGATCCCCTTTTCATTGAGCAAGTCAACGACCTTGGGCCCAAGGGTCAGGTGATTCCCTCCAAGGGTGCTCAATCCGATGATGTCCGCATCCTCTTCTATGGCCGCCTCCACGATCTGTTCGGGAAACTTGTTTCCAAGGTAAATAACCTCCATACCGGCATCTTTAAGAAACTGCGAAACCAGCAGCGCCCCCCGCCAATGGATATCAAGCCCAAGCTTGGCCATTACAATACGGATTCTTCTTTTCATCTGCTGAATCTGCCTTTCACGCTATTTTGTTAACCGCCCATTCGCAGGGCTCATTCGAGACACAGAGTTCACAGAGGTTCTTTTCTTATTCCTTATAAATCCCTCTGCGTCCTCTGCGACTCTGCGGGGAATCATTTTTGTTTATTCGGATCATGTGATCAACGGGAAGGACCAGAGCCCGAATTCTTCCCGGAAGACCTCTTCGATTTCACCCAGGGTCACCCTGTTTTTAACCGCATCCATACAAAGGGGAAACAGGTTTTTCTCACCGTGACACGCATCGCGTAGCCGGTCCAGACACACCTTGACCTGTTGGGAATCCCTTTCTTTTCTGAGCCGGTCCAGCTTTGCCTTTTGACGCGTAAAGGTTTCCGGGTATTCGAAAACTTCAATGGGGCATGTGGTGTCGTCTTCGGCCTTCATAAAATTGACCCCCACGACCTTTCGTTCGCCGGATTCAATCTGTTTCTGATAACGCTGGTTGTAATTGCTGATCTCCTGGTGCAGCCAGCCGCTTTCCACCGCCGAAACGATACCTCCCATATGTTCGACCTTTTCAATAAACTTGAAAATCCGCTGCCCGATCTCCTCTGTCAGCGATTCGACAAAATAGGAGCCTGCCAGCGGATCGACGGTATCGACCACACCGGTCTCGTTTTGGATAATCTGTTGGGTCCTGAGCGAAACCAGGGCCGCCTCTTCGGTGGGGGCTGAATAGGCCTCGTCGTAGGAGTCGATATGCAGAGACTGGCATCCGCCGAGAACCGCTGCGAGTCCCTGGATGGAGGATCGGGCGATATTGTTTAAGGGTTCCGTTGCCGGCAGCGTAACACCGGCAGTCTGGACATGAAACCGCATCCGCAAGGAGCTTTCCTTTTTGGCGCCGAATCGTTCTTTCATGATCTTATACCAGACCTTCCGGCTGGCACGACATTTTGCGATCTCTTCAAAAAAATCATTGTGAAGATCCCAGAAAAATGACATCCGGGGTGCAAAGTCGTCAATATCCATGCCCCGCCGGATCAGCTCTTCAGCGGTTGCAATGGCATTGGCGATGGCGGTACCGACTTCGGTGACGGCATCGGTTCCGGCTTCACGAAGGTTGTATCCGTTGAAGCTGACCGGATTCCATCGGGGAACATGTTTTACGATCCACTCGATGACATCACACTGCATTCTAAAAGATACTGCAGGCGGCAGGATCTCCGGGGCGCTCCCGACACAGGTCTCCATGATAAAGTCGTTCTGGCAGGTACCGGCAAGTGACTGGATCGATGTGCCCCGCTGTTCGGCCACGGCAAAATACATTCCGGGGATCACCAGGCTGGTGCTGGGAAGATGGGTGACGATAGAGGTGCTGATGCTGCCGAGATCGATGTCTGCAAAAAAGGCATCCATGTCTTCGATGGAATCCACCGCTGCTCCGCAATAGCCGACATTTCCTTCCGCCTCGGGATCGTCCGAGTCATAACCGCGGATGGTGGGCAGATCGAACAGGATGTTGATACCGGTTGCGCCATGTTTGAGAAGATATTTAACGCGCTCATTGCAGTCTTCGGGTGCGCCGAGCCCGGCGAGCTGTCGGACGGTGAACAGTCGTCCCCGGTACATATTGGGATAGACCCCCCTAAGAAACGGCGCTTCTCCCGGGAATCCGATATCTGACGAATAATCGATTTCCTTTATATCAGCCGGTGTGTAGACAAGTTTTAAGGGGATCCCGGATTGGGAAAAGTACTTCCCCTCCATCGCTTTGTCCGAATCGCGCAGTCTGTTGCCAAACCAGTTGCGGTAGTCTTTCTCAATCTGTTCGACCTGGGCCTGGCTGAATAGACACGCCCTGTCTTTGGGTTCCTCTCCCATGGGAGTTGTCCTTTCGTTAATAATCAGACGTCATCCGCTAAAATATCCTCGTACAGATCCCGCTCGTCGATAATCCGTTTGGCCTTGAATTCGGTCCGTTCAAGGGTTCCGGGCCCAAGCATCCGCACCACGGTGCGCAGCCCGCGCGCCTTTAATTCGGCCTCCAGCCGTCTCTTTAAACCGGGTGCCTCGCCCGGCCCCGTATCCGGCGAATATTCTGCCTGAATCACCAGTTCATCCATTGTCTTTTCCCGGGTGATGACGATCCGGAACTCATCTCCCATCCCTTTGATTCCACGGATGGTATCTTCGATGGCGCTGGGGGTTACATTTTCCCCCCGGACCGTAAACGTGTCGTCGGAGCGACCGTAAATACCCTTGGGCAATCGAGGATAGGTTCGTCCGCAGGGGCAGGGGTCGTTTACCCACATGGACAGGTCACCGGCCACATAACGGATCATGGGTTGGGATGTCCGCTCAAGATGCGTATAAACGGTTACGCCCTCTTGGCTGAAAGGGACCTGCTTTTGGGTGCTCAGATCCACCAGTTCCGAATAGACAATATCCTGCAAAAAATGCATCCCCTGTCGATTCTCGCACTCGCAATTCGACATCCAGGGGGCCATCTCACCGGTGGAGCCGGAATCGATGCAAATACCGCCATAGGTTTCTTCGATCCGTTTTCGGGTTGAAAGAATCCCCGCGCCGGGTTCACCGGAAAAGAAAAGAATGCGAAAATTGAAATCTTTTCGCGGATCCAACCCCATGTCCTTGGCCTTTTCAGCCAGATAGAGACCATAGGAAGGGGTTCCGTAAAATACCGTCGGTTTTACCTCCCTCATCCATTCGATGGCACGATCCGATTGCCCGGGAACCCCCGCACCGAATGGGAATGCCGTGGCCCCCAGCCTCTCGGCGCCCGCTAGCGCACCCCAGCTTCCCCAGTAGAGGCTGAAAAAAGAGGCGATAAACACGATGTCGTCCCGGCGCATACCGAACCCCCACATGGCACGGGCATGTGCTTCTGCGATCCGTTGCATATCCCCCTTGCCGATTCCGAATGCCGTGGGTTTTCCGGTGGTGCCCGAGGTCCCCTGGACTCTGGCCAGTTCTTTTCCGGAAACGCATAGGTTGCTTCCAAACGGCGGATGTTCGATCTGATCCTGGCGGACCTCATCTTTTGTAACGAGCGGGACCGCGTCAAAATCTTCCAATGACCGGATATCGTTCGGGTGGATACCGGCCCTGTCCCATTTTAATCTGTAAAACGGAGAATGGGCATACGCGTATGCCATTTGAGCCTGGAGTTTTGGAAGGATAACGGTCTCATTCCGTTTATCCGGATCCATTGTTTCCAACGTCTCGTTCCAGTACCTGGAATCCGGATCTGGTAGGTAAGACCGATCATAGATCGGCGGCCAATCTTTAAACATCAAAACGCCTCCCTGTTTCCCAGTGTCAATAAGTGCCTGTCTATTCTGCAATGCCAATTCAAGTCCCTGAATTCGGGAGCATATATCATAGTTCGGCTCTCTTGCAACCGCCTTGTCATTTAGAATTTAGAATTGAATATTGTAAATTGTATATTGATAGAAATCTTAGACGGCGTCCGAAAATATTCAAATACGCTTATCTACAAAGCTCCAGTTGCATATCGTAATAGGATTTGAAGGTGATTCGATTCGTGGATGTGTGACTGTCTGAGTATATTAGGGAGCGTTGCATCAAACAGCATGAAGGTGTTGCAATAGACCCTAAATATTTTATATTGCACGATGTTTTATTGATCTCGGGGCTCTGTTTGATGTTACGATCCCTTATATACGAGTTTCATACGTCCACGAAGCGGGTTATCTTCAAAGCCGTTAGGTCTTTACTGGAGCTTTATAGATAACCGCGTATTCAAATTATACATATTCATTTTCTAGCTTGTTGACATGCGATTTTATTTTGGATAGATTTCCATTAAGATCGAGCGTTGCAGCACCTATTCCCACCGTTAGCAAATGGACAGAGCCATGATAATCGGACTCGATGTCGGCGGCACCCACACAGATGCGGTTCTATTGGGCAAAAGCGGCCTAGTTAAAGAAATAAAAGTCCCCACCGACCCTTCCAACCTTTTTGAGACCGTCTTATCCGGTCTTGAATCCGTTACGGAAGGTGTTGATCCGAGTCAGATCAGCCGGGTGGTTTTAAGTACCACTCTGACAACCAATGCCATCGTGCAGAACCGGCTCCCGCCGGTGGGCATGATCGTATCCAGTGGGCCGGGCATCGACCCTGAGTTTTACCGTACCAATGAACATTATTATCCGGCATCCGGCGCCATGGACCACAGGGGGCGCGAAAATCAACCCATTGACCCTGAAGAGATAACGTCCATGGGGCGGAAACTGAAATCGGACGGGATCCGTTTTGTCGGTGTCGTTGGGAAATTTTCCGTTCGCAACCCCGGGCACGAACTGGCCATCGGCAACATTTTGAAAGATTACGTTGATAAGGTCTTTTTGGGGCATCGCATATCCGGTAGTCTCAATTTTCCGCGCCGCATCGCAACCACCTATTTAAACACAGCCGTATACCCGCTTCACAAGGATTTCTATTCCGCAGTGGAAAAATCCCTTGAGGCAAAGGGGCTTCATCTTCCGATCCGTATCCTAAAGGCCGACGGCGGGAATATGAAGTTTGAATCCTCCATCGATCATCCCGGCCAGACCATTCTCTCCGGGCCGGCCGCAAGCGTTATGGGCTCCATCGCCTTTGCCGGGGAGGATACCGACTGTCTGGTAATGGATATCGGAGGGACCACCACGGATATGGCGATTCTAATCGATCGCGTCCCCTTGCTGGATCCGCTGGGCATCCGATTGGGAGGCTACAAAACCCTCATCCGTTCACTTGACACCCTTTCCGTTGCCATCGGCGGAGACAGCCAGCTTCAATTCAATAATGGCCGGCTGACCGTCGGTCCTGAGCGGCTGGGACCGGCCATGGCATACGGCGGGCCGGCGCCGACCCCTACCGATGCCCTTTGCGTGCTTGAACCGATCGAAGGGGCCGATCGCAAAAAATCGATTAAAGGGCTGGAACCCATCGCATCGGCCATGGGAATGCCGGTGGAAGCGGCGGCATCCGAAATTTTTACCAAGACCTGCCGCATGATTCTTAAACAGGCACAGGCGATGGTCCGGCATGCAAACAGCAAACCGGTCTATACGGTTCATGAACTCCGTGAGGGCTATAGCGTAAAGCCGAGTGAAATTCTGGTGCTGGGAGGACCGGCGCCTTATTTTGCCAAATACCTTGCTCGGATCTCAGACTATAAGGTGCGTGTGGTGCCCCGGTGGAGAGTGGCCAACGCCATCGGTGCCGCCCTTGCTCGGACCACCTGTGAAGTGACCTTTTTTGCCGATACGGAACAGAGGATCTCCACCGCCCCTGAAGAAAACTACAGCAAGGGGATCAAAAAAGATTTTACCAGCCGGGATGCCGTAAAAAAGGCCCTGGACCTGCTCAGGGAAAAGGCCCTGAAAAGAGGGGCCAATCCGGATTATCTTGAGATGGAAGTGCTGGAGGAGATGGAATTTAATATGGTTCGCGGCTTTTATACCACCGGGAAGAACATTCGGATCCGGGTCCAGGTGCGACCGGGGCTTATCCACGGATACGACGACCTTATCAGTGATATATCGAATCCGGCCGAATCCGGCAATGGGCATAGAGCATAGAGCAGAGAGAACCTTAGGATACCGTTCACTCTCTATGCGCCATGCACTATGCCCACTCATTTAAAATTCAAAACTGTTTATAAGGGTATAAACCATGCTCAAGGCCAAACATCGAACCGGTCTTGTTTTTTTCCCCGCCTTTGACTGGGCCATCAGTCCGACCCATCCCGAACGGGAAGAACGGCTTCTCTATACCCAGGACCAGGTATTTGAAGAGGGGCTTTTTGATATTGAGGGCATTACCGAGTTCAAACCGGATCTGGTCACCATACAGGATGTACAGAGAGTCCATTTTTGTGTTCCGGATCCGTGGAGTGTCATGACCGAATCCCACTTTATCAGCGCCGGGGGTGCAAAAACCATCGGCATGGCGGTAATGGACCAGAAGGTGGACAGAGGTTTTGCACTGGTCCGTCCACCCGGACATCATGCCATGCGGGTGGTGCACGGCGCCAGGGGGTTTTGCAATGTAAATATCGAGGCCATCATGATCGAATACCTCCGTGAGGCTTATGGGGTAAACCGGGTGGCCATTGTCGATACGGATTGTCATCACGGCGACGGCACCCAGGATATCTACTGGCATGATCCGGAAACACTCTTTATCTCGATCCATCAAGACGGCCGGACCCTGTATCCCGGATCCGGATTTCCAACCGAAAGAGGCGGGCCCACCGGTGAGGGGACCATTGTAAACATCCCGCTTCCGCCCTATACCTCAGAAGAGGGAATTCTGGCGGCGGCCGAAAATATTATCAAACCGATTCTGGAAGATTTTAAGCCGGATATCATCATCAATTCGGCCGGACAGGACAACCATTACTCCGATCCCATCACCCACATGAACTTCTCCGCCCAGGGGTATGCCGAACTGACAAAGCTTCTTGCCCCCGATATCGCCGTGCTCGAAGGGGGGTATTCCATCGAGGGGGCGCTGCCTTATGTGAATGTAGGCATTATCCTGGCCATGGCAGGTGTTGATTTTACCCATGTAAAGGAACCCGATTATGATCCGGATAAAATCCGGCAGAAACCCGAAATTTCCCAGTGGATCGATGATATCGGAAAAATAACCCTGGATAACTGGCAAAAGCGGCATGAAATAAAGGAAAAGGCCCTCGATTCCGGACCGTTTGAAGAACGCAGCCGGAGTATTTTTTATGACACGGATAATATCTCTGAAAAACAGATGGAAACCATTCGCGTCTGCCCGGATTGCAGCGGTGCGTTAAAGATCGACACCACTTCCAGCAGCACGGAACATCTCCTGGCGGTTCACATCCCCCGGAAAGCGTGTGATAAATGCAAATCGCTCGGACACGAGTGGTATCAAAAAGCTGAAACGGATCGGTTTGACGCGGTGATTCTCCAGGATCGAACCAAAGACAAATACCTTCAACGGAAAGGGTAGACGTGCCCTTTAAACTGCTCCTAATAACATTCTGATGGTCGCCACCGCCCGCATGCGCTCTAATAATTATTCAGCTTTTATTGGTTCACAGAAAAACGGACCAAGATTATCTTATACGTATCGATATCGTGACCTGGAACACTCCGAGACGACGATTGCCTGCCATTACCATTCGATTGATTGAATTTACATATCTATCTAAACCAGATTTTCTCATCAAAACCCATTTATGCTGCATGACCAACAGGAGGATATTTAAGTGGCCAAAAAGCCAACATATGAAGAGCTGGAGCAACGGATTAAGGCATTGGAGCAAGCTGAATCTATGCGTAAGCAGGCGGAGACGGAGCTGCGAAGAAGTGAGAAGAAATACTCCCATGCTTTAAAGATTGCCCAGGCAGGCATATGGGAGTGGAACATAAAGGAAGATCAAGTTATTTGGTCCAACGAGGTTTATGATGTTTTTGATTTAAGCCCGGGCAGCCCTATAACTTACAAAACGGTCATGGAGAGGATCCATCCCGATGACCGTGAGTGCTACGAACAGCATACCAAAGATTTATTGGAAAGTGCCGACAGTTACCCTTTCGAATATCGCATCGTTATTTCCAATGGATCGATCCGTAATGTTTTGGCCCACGGAGAAGTCGTTCGCGACGCTATGGGACAACCGGTGTTCCTGCATGGTTTCGTACAGGACATCACCCAGCGAAAGAAAGCGGAGAATGATCTGCGGGAAAACGTGGAGAGGTATAGATCTCTATTTGATAACATGACTGACGGTGTTGCTGTCTACGAGGGCAAGAATGATGGAGAGGATTTTATTTTTACAGATCTGAATGAAGCAGGCGCTGAAATATCTGCCGTAGCCAAAGATACCGTGATGGGTCAAAGTGTTCTCAACGTATTTCCAGGTGTCAAAGATATGGGTCTTTTTGATGTATTTCGTCGAGTCTGGAATACCGGGGAATCCGAACACCATCCCGTTTCTAATTATCAAGATGACAGGCTTTTGCAATGGGTTGAAAATTCTGTCTATAAGCTGCCTTCTGGTGAAATCTTTGCTGTCTATAAGGATGAGACCGATCGCAAGCGTGCGGAAGCGGCGTTAATGGAAAGCGAGGAAAAGTACCGCCTGCTTGTAGAGAGTCAATCAGACCTGGTGGTCAAAGTTGACGATAAAGGAAGGTTTCAGTTTATTAGCCCATCTTATTGTGAAATGTTTGGAAAGACAAAGGAGGAATTGCTTGGCAAGGATTTCACACCTTTCGTCCATGAAGATGATCGGGAAGCAACCACAAAGGCAATGGAAGCCCTCTATCGTCCGCCATATAAAGCATACATACAACAACGGGCCATGACAAAAGATGGCTGGAAATGGCTTGCCTGGATGGACACAGCAGTTCTGGATGAAAACATGAATGTCACAGCGATTATAGGGGTGGGAAGAGACATCACCGAGCGCAAGCAGGCAGAAGAAGCGCTAAGGGAAAGCGAGAGAAAATATAAACTAATTACCGAAATATCTCAAACGGGAATTTACATACATCAAGACGATATAATCATGTATGCAAATGAAAAGTTTGCACAATTACACGGCTATACAGTTGATGAATTGGTTGGTACGAATTATTTTGATCTGTTTCATCCTGACGAAAGAGAACGAGCGCTAAGAATTAAATCAAAACGGTTGAGTGGTGATGAAGATGCCCCTCAATACCACGAGACCAAGCGGAACAAAAAAGATGGCGGGATTTTGTGGTGCCAAACTGTTGCCTCTTGTATCGAATATCAGGAGAAACCGGCGATAATGGGAAACATTGTTGACATCACCGAGCGCAAACAGACGGAAAAGGCGCTGAAAGAATCAGAGGGAAAGTTCCGCAGTTTTTCCGAACAATCCCTTGTGGGCATCTATCTTATCCAGGATGGTGTTTTTAAGTATGTAAATCCGAAATTTGCGGATATTTTCGGCTACACCGTCGACGAGTGCATGAACAATATGCATTTCCGAAAACTTGTCCACCCGGACGATCGGGCATTGGTCGAAGAGCAGGTCCAAAGCCGAGTGGCTGGAAAAACCCCCTCTGTCCAATACGGGTTCAGAGGAATAAAGAAAAACGGGGATATTATTCATGTCGAGATTTTCGGATCTTCCATCCTCTATGAGGGCCGTGCTGCGGCAACGGGAACCATGTTGGACGTCACGGACCGCGACCGCCTTCAGGCCCAACTCGAACAGGCCCAGAAGATGGAGTCCATAGGAACCCTGGCAGGAGGGATTGCCCACGATTTTAACAACATCCTGTCTCCTATCATGATACATGCAGAAATGGCCATGATGGAACTCCCCCCGGACAGCCCTGTTCAGAACAGCTTGAGACAGATTTTCCAGGCCGGCGAACGTGCCGGCGGCCTGACCAAGCAAATACTTACCTTCAGCAGGATGAGACAACGGGAGCGGTCTCCTTTTAAGATGGGTCTTATCGTTAAAGAATGTCTCAAAATGCTCAGGGCAACCCTGCCCGCTACCATTGAGATCAGTCAAAACCTCGAATCCGGACCCGATACGGTTCTATGTGACATCACCGAGATAAATCAGGTTTTGATGAATCTGTGCACAAATGCGGCCCATGCCATGCGCGATAAAGGTGGAGAACTGACAATAGCCCTGGCTCAGGAACATCTCGATATAGAGGCTGCCGATAAATTTTCCGATTTAAACCCCGGTTTTTACCTGAAACTGACGGTGAGCGATACCGGACATGGGATCGATAATGAAACAATGAAAAATATCTTTGAACCCTACTACACCACAAAGGGACCCGGAGAAGGAACCGGGATGGGGTTGGCGGTGGTTCATGGAATTGTAAGAAGCTACGGCGGTGATATCCGCGTGGAGAGCCAACCGGGAAGAGGAGCCACTTTCCATGTGCTGCTTCCTGCAGCCGAGTCGGAGGCAACACCGCCTGTTGAACGGCCTGTAAAGCTTTCTAAAGGTACAGAGCGGATTCTTCTTGTCGATGATGAAAAGGCCGCTGTTGATGCCGTCCAGGCGATGCTTGGAAGACTTGGCTACAAAGTGACGGGCCGAACGAGCAGCGTCGAGGCCTTAGAGGTTTTCCGTCATAGGGCCGAAGATTTTGATCTCGTTATCACAGACATGACCATGCCGAATATCTCCGGGGACGAGCTTTCCAGGGAATTGATGTCTATCCGGCCCGACATCCCTATCATCTTATGCACCGGCTTCAGTGAAAAAATGGATGAAAAAAAGGCCATGCATATGGGGATTCGAGCCTTTGTCATGAAACCGATTGTCATGCGGCAGCTAGCCGATACCATTCGACAGGTGCTGGATCATCGACAGGGGTCCGTTCAAGAATAATTACCCTGCCGGGGAGAAAATATTCCTTTTTGCACCCACTGCACTCAAGCCGGCAATAAAGGAGGTTCGCTATGTTTTGTTATCAGTGTGAACAAACCGCTAAGGGCACGGGTTGCACAGTACAGGGCGTTTGTGGAAAGTCGCCTGAGGTTGCAGCCTTGCAGGATCTGCTCCTCTATTCACTCATGGGACTGTCACAAGTCGCTGTGGAAGGCCGAAAAGTCGGTGTTTCAGACAATGACGTTAATGTTTTCACGGTCAAAGCAGCATTTTCTACCCTGACAAATGTAGATTTTGATCCGGATCGATTTATAGTCCTGATCAGGCAGTCTACTGCTCTGCGTGAAAAACTTAAGACACAGGTCAACGCCGCAGGCGGCAATGCCGGATGGTCTGACGGACCTGCCCTCTTTACACCCAAGACCCACATGAACGACCTGGTTAAGCAGGGGGAAGAAGTCGGAATAAAAACCTATCCCGGTGATGATCCGGATATCCTGTCACTAAAACATACGGTGCTTTATGGTATCAAGGGCGTGAGTGCTTATGCCGACCATGCACTCATTTTAGGCCAGGAAGATGACAGCGTTTATGCATATGTGCATGAGGGGCTGGCGGCTATTCAAAGAGATGACCTGGGGGTTGAAGGCTGGGTCAAAATGGCGCTCAGATGTGGTGAGGCAGCCTTTAAGGCCATGGAACTGCTGGATACCGGCAATACGGATACATATGGTCACCCGGTGCCGACAAAGGTGCCGCTGGGGTATAAGAAGGGAAAAGCAATTCTTGTCTCGGGCCATGATCTCAAAGATCTCGAAGAATTGTTAAAACAGACCGAGGGTAAAAACATTTGCATCTACACCCACGGCGAGATGCTCTCTACGCATGGATACCCTAAGTTAAAGAAATACCCGCATTTTTACGGCCAATTCGGCACGGCATGGCAGAAACAAACAACGGATTTTTCTGAGTTTCCGGGAGCCGTTTTGATGACCACCAATTGTATACAGCGTCCTAAGAATGACTATAAGGACAATCTTTTTACCAGTGGCATGGTTGGCTGGCCCGGCATTCCTCATATTACGGACCTGAATTTTCAGCCGGTCATCGATAGAGCGCTTGCGCTTCCCGGCTTTGATGAAGACCACGTCAGACAGGAGGTTATCGTCGGGTTTGCCCGGGATGCCGTTCTCGGTGTGGCGGACAAGGTTGTCGAAGCCGTTAAATCAGGTGATATTCGGCACTTCTTTCTGGTGGCCGGTTGTGACGGTGCCAAACCAGGTCGGAATTACTATACGGAATTCGTACAAAAAATTCCCAAAGACTGCATTGTATTGACACTGGCCTGCGGCAAATACCGTTTCTTCGACCAGGATCTGGGCGATATCGGCGGGATACCGCGTCTTTTAGATGCGGGTCAGTGCAATGATGCCTACTCAGCTGTTCAGATCGCCTCGGCACTGGCAAAAGCGTTCGATGTGGAAGTCAATGATTTGCCGTTATCCTTGATCATCTCGTGGTATGAGCAAAAAGCGGTTTGCGTTTTGCTGGCGCTGCTTCACCTCGGAATCAAGGGCATCCGTTTAGGGCCTTCTCTGCCGGCTTTTTTAACACCGAATGTACTGGATATGCTGGTGAAGAATTTTGACATTAAACCGATCTCATCGGCTGACGAGGATCTTGAAGCCATTCTGGAATAATTTTCTCAATAGATGTTTGAAGCATCAAGCCACCTGTGTTAAGGAATTGAAAATTCATATACCGAAATGAGGAGAGGATACATGGGCAACAAAGAGGAATTGAAAGCGAAAATATGTGATGCCATCGACAGTCGGAAGGCTGATATCGAGGCCGTCGGAGATCAAATCATGGCAAACCCGGAACTGGGGTTTAAAGAGTTCAGCACGGCAAAACTGGTGTCTGAAACCATGGGTCGGTTCGATATACCCCATGAGACCGGCCTTGGGATTACCGGTGTGAAGGGGATCCTGAAGGGCAAAAAACCGGGCCCCACCGTGGCCCTGATGGGAGAACTCGATTCGGTCCTGGTGCAGGATCATCCGGATGCCGATGTGGAAACCGGTGCGGCCCATGCCTGCGGCCACAACGCCCAGATCGCCGGGTTGATGGGGGCCATGATGGGGCTGTTGGATGCCGGCGCCATGGAGCATCTGGCGGGAAACATCATATTTTTTGCCGTTCCGGCGGAAGAGTATGTGGAGGTCGAATATCGTCTCGGTCTGGTCAAGCAGGGAAAGCTGAATTATCTGGGCGGAAAACCGGAGCTTATCCATCTGGGGCATTTTGACGATGTAGACATGGCGGTCATGATCCACACGCACAGCAGCTCGGAGCTGAAAAAAGCAGCAGTGCCCGAATCTTCAAACGGCTGCATCGTCAAGATGATCCGATATATCGGGCTGGCAGCCCATGCCGGTGCGGTTCCCCACCAGGGGATCAATGCACTCTATGCCTCCCAGATCGCCCTGTCTGCAATCAACGCACAACGGGAGACCTTTCAGGAGAAAGACTTTATTCGTGTACATCCCATTATCACCAAAGGCGGCGACATCGTAAATGTTATTCCCGCCGAAGTTCGGCTGGAAACCTATATCCGTGGAAGAACCAATGAGGCGATTATGAGCGCCAACGAAAAGATCGATCGTGCCCTGCGCGCGGGGGCCATGGCCATGGGGGCGAAAGTCGAGATTCAGACGCTGCCCGGCTATATGCCGCTTCGAAACGATTCGACTCTAAAAGAGCTATTCCTGGAAAATTCCTACGCCCTTTTTGGAAAAGAAAATTGCTGTGAAGTCAGCCACCGGACCGGTTCCACCGATATGGGAGATATCTCCCACATCCTGCCGTCTCTGCATCCGTTTATGTCCGGTGCCACCGGACCGGCCCACAGTGCGCAATATCGGATCGACGACAAAGAGATGCTCTACCGCGCACCGGCAAAATCCCTGGCGCTTATGGCAGTGGATCTTCTTTTCGGGGATGCCGAAAAGGCAAAGGCAGTTGCCGAAAGTCATCAACCGGAAATGACCAAAACGGAATATCTTACATTCCAGAAAAAGGTGTTCCTGACGGAAACCTACGACGGCAAGGAAAACACCAGTGAGTCGGAATAAAAAGTGAATCATCGGATATCCGTCAAAAAAACTGCTATATACTTTATGCAGACACGCCGTCTGGGTTTTCGGAATTGGCGCAAGGTAGACATCGAAATCGCGCTCGGGCTCTGGGGGGATTACAGGGTTACAAGGCTTATCGATGCCCGGGGCAGGCTGTCTGAAGATGCGGTCCGGGAGCGGTTGAACAAAGAGATTGCCTGTGAAAAATCACACGGCATCCAGTACTGGCCGATATTTCTCTTAACCACCGATGAAAATGTCGGTTGCTGCGGGCTCAGACCATATGATCCGGAAAAAGGAATATATGAGATCGGTGTTCATATCTGCTCGGACCGCTGGCGGTGCGGATACGCTCTTGAAGCCTCACATGCAGTCATCCGCTATGCTTTTGTCGAACGGGACATGACCGGGCTCTTTGCCGGTCATAACCCGGAAAATGACATCTCTCGAAATCTTTTGAAAAAACTCGGGTTCTGCTACACCCACGATGAATACTACCCGCCCACCGGCCTCGATCATCCTTCGTATCTGATCCGGGCCGATGAATACGTCCTATAGCTGCATAATGCCCCGATTATTACTACCAAAACTGATGCCACTTTAGTGTAACGGTCCAGTGATCAAGGGCGCCATGGTTTTCTTTTTTTGACTTTCAGGAATGCGGCAAGCAGCGCATCCTCTTCCTGCACATGATGCTCCAGCCAGCCGACCAGCCAGTTGGTCAGGACCACGCCGTAATCCTCATCGATGCCTTCGTTTTTCAGTAGTTTCAGAAAGCCGTCGAGGTGGCTACGGAACTGATTGTGTTTTTCAAGATGCCGACTGTAAGTCGGATAATTTGCCGAGCGCATCAGAAGCTCTTCGTCGTTAAAGTGTTCCAATGCATACCAGACGACTTCTTTTACCTCGGAATGGATCTGCCCGGGGTCCAGGATCCCTTTTTTACACTGCCCTATGAGTCGTTCAACCATATCGATATACGCAATGTGCTGCCGGTCGATTACCGGGATACCGGTTTCAAATGACGAACGGTTAATATCCATTTTTCGGCTCCTATAGGTTCGGATCTTTTCCAACCGATCCGGCATCTTTACCGTCTGTGCCCAATCCCGTGGCAGGCGATCCAGTACTGAGATTTACATTCAGATTAGCGGCGCCTGTACCGGATGCGGCATTTACATACAGGGGGTCGCCCACCACTGTCGATGACTCGCCGATGGTCCCATCTCCAGAACGGTTTATATCGCCGTTTGATGAAAAATCCCATAGTACGGAAGATTGAAGCGTTAAATTCCCGGCTAGAATATCGAGAACTTTCTCACCGCTGCCGTTAAACACAGCCAGGATCGAATTTTTTATTGTCGTAACCGGTCCGGTGTTCGGTGCATTGTCGGGATCATCCAACTGGAACTTGATCAATTCTTTATCCCCGATAAAATCACAATGGTCGAACACGGCATGGGTGGTGTCCCTGAAAGCGATGGGCGTGTCGGTTTCAGTAAAAGGGTAGTCCGAAGTGGTCGAAAACAGGCAGTTTCTTACAATCATCGGTACATCGGCTGTGCCGGCGGTGCGGCCTCCGGTTGTTTTCAACCCGGTTTTGCAATCGACAAACCATACATTGCTGAACGTGACCGGTTCCGGGGACGGGTTGTCTATGGTTCCGGTCCGAAGATCGGCCGCCCGGTTGCCCACGTTGATGATGGTCAGGTTCCGGACCGTAACACCGCCCCGGATGCTCAGTGCACGGGCATCCGAAACGGATGCCGAGTACAGCGCAAAATCCAATATCGTCGCATTGGCGCCCATTCCGCTGCCCGATCCCTCAAGAACCAGATTCGATCCGGTATCAAACCGTATCTGCTCCTCCATTGCATAGCGTCCCGGAGCCAGGCTGACCGTGGTATAACTCATTTCCCGGATGGCCCCCGGCATCAAAGCGCTGTCTGCCGGGCCAAAATCGTTGCCGCCGCCGGAAGAATCCAGATCACACCCGGTAAGCATAAGGAAAAATATAACGGCCCAGGATACAAACTGTCGTTTCATGTATGGCCTCCATTCATAAGTAAAAAAATTCCGATTCGTATCAGAGAATAATTCTCGGCAAGAGCGGGTATAACCGTGCCAGGAGCTGATAGGTGGTGACTTCCCCCCATGTTTTCAAGATTCAGTTCGATCCATGCATCACAGCGGGAGTATGCACAACGGTTTTCCATCGAGACGCTCATGATATTTCTGTCCCTTTACTGAGGTTCAACTGATTTGAAAGGGTTACACACCGCCTGCCTCTTTTTCAGACGTCTTGTCAATGTGTACTAACAACGGCCTGTTCCGCTTACCCAAGCAGACTGTCCGCTTCTTCCATCTGTGAGATGACATCGATATCAAAAGGACAGCGTTCCACACATTCTCCGCATTGGATGCAATGGGAAGCATCGGCTGAAAGCGCATTGTAAGCGGCCTTTACTTCCCGGGTCGGTTCCTGCCGGGCCGATTGCAGCAAACGGAGGGTTTGTCCGATATCGATATGTGACGGACAGGGGAGGCAGTGGTTGCAGTGGACGCATTCCGCGGCTTTGTACGCTTCAAAATCCGGGAGCAAAGCCTTGTAATTTTTTTCCTTTTCTGTTGCATCAATATAGGCAACCGCCGCATCCAGTTCTCTGATGCTTGCACAACCCGGTACAACGGTGGATACGCCGATCTGATCAAGCCCGTACGCCAGACACTGAACCGGTGTTATTTGGGTGGATTTTGTAAATTGCATGGGGGAGCCGGCCATCTGGACCCTTCCCATCTGATTGTCCGCAACCTCAAAGCGATTTTCCGTTCTGAGCAGATTCCCGCCGGCATACGGCTTCATGGCGACAAACCCCACTTGGTGGGCAACACAGGCTTCAAGCAGTTCTTGTCTGCCGGGCAATGCATGGCTGGAAAAGTTTAAGGGAAACATCAACACATCAACAGCGCCGCTTTCAACGGCTTTTCGGGAAGTCTCGGTATTATGCCCGCTAAACCCGATAAAACGTGTTTTTCCCTCTTTTTGAAAACGCCTTGCCATTTCCAGCAAACCTTCAGGTTTCATCAGTTCATCATAATCTTGCCGGGAATCGCTGTTGTGGAGAAAAAGGATATCCGTATAGTCGGTCTGGAACCGGGTCAGAAAGTCCAGAAAGAGCTGTTCACACTGTTCAGGCGCCCGTATTTTTTCATACTGGCCGTCTATTTCCCCGGCCCCGAGGTGAGCGGCTAAAACAGCCCCTTTTCGATACCCCTTAAAGGCGGCTCCCATATTGCTGCGAAACTCGGCCTGTGCAAAAAAGAGGTCAAAATAGTTGATGCCCCGTTCAAGCGCTCTGTGAATCACATCCACAACCGTTTTACGGGGCTGATCGATAAGATACTCTGTCCCTAAACCGAGGGCGCCGACATCAAGTGCTGTCCGACCGAGTGTTCTGTGTTTCATAAACGATCCGCTCCATCCTGGGGTGATGAAAATAAGCTAAAAAGGTATAAAAATGATGGTGGATTAGGTTCCCGTAACTATTCCCACACAGGCAGCGTAACCTGCTGAAATTACTAAATTAAAAAAAATCTAGACTTTTACTA
>Ga0233431_1000489_pt1 | contig 86364 bp, 92 predicted proteins | sample SI_118_April2016_FD_179867 | JGI IMG/M metagenome (GOLD analysis project Ga0233431, IMG submission 179867) | Seawater microbial communities from Saanich Inlet, British Columbia, Canada - SI_118_April2016_200_MG | ecosystem: Environmental > Aquatic > Marine > Inlet | place: Canada: British... | reverse complement strand
ACTGTTTGGCATCAAGCTGACAAGTACAGTGTTCCAAGAATCGCTTTTGTTAATAAAATGGATAGAATGGGGGCTGATTTTTATGCTGATTTAGATTCTATTCATGATCGTTTAACAAAAGAGGCTTATCCTATTCAATTGCCAGTTGGGGCTGCGGAGACATTTGCTGGTGTTATTGATTTATTTGATAGAAAAACATATATATTTGAAGATGATTTAGGTGTTAAAATTTCTGAACAGGAAGTTCCAGAAGACATGAAAGAAAAAGTTGAAGAATATAGAGCTAAAATGATTGAAGCTATTGTTGATATGGATGAATCTTTGATGGAAAAATATTTAGCAGGAGAAGAAATTGCAATTGCTGACTTAAAGAAAGCTTTAAGAGTTGGCGTTATTGCTAATAAAATTGTGCCAGTAATGGTTGGAAGTGCCTTAAAGAATAAAGGTGTTCAAATGTTATTGGATGCAATTGTTGATTTCTTGCCAAATCCTTTAGAGATTCCTGCATTAGAAGGCGTCGACCCTGAGGATGAAGAAAAAGTTATTGCTGTTAATCCGGATGACGAAGAACCTTTAGCTGCATTGGCTTTCAAAATTGCAACAGATCCATTTGTTGGTAAATTGTGTTTTGTTCGTGTTTATTCTGGTGTCTTAAAATCAGGTTCATACGTATTAAATATTAACACTGGTGAAAAGGAAAGAATTGGTCGTTTAGTTAGAATGCATGCAAATCATAGAGAAGAAATTCAAGAAGTATATGCCGGTGAAATCGCGGCTGTAATTGGTTTAAAAAAGACATTTACTGGTCATACTCTTTGCGATGATACACGAAAGGTTAAGCTTGAAGAAATTACTTTTGCTGAACCAGTTATATCACTCGCTATTGAGCCAAAAACAAAAGCTGACCAAGAAAAAATGGGAATGGCTTTACAAAAACTTTCAGAAGAAGATCCTACTTTTGTTGTGAAGACAGATGATGAAACAATGCAAACAGTTATTTCTGGAATGGGTGAATTACATTTAGAAGTTTTAGTAGATAGAATGAAGCGTGAGTTTAATGTTGAAGCTGGTGTTGGTAAACCTCAAGTTGCTTATAAGGAAACTATTAAGAAGCAAGCTGAGGCTGAATGTAAGTATGTTCGTCAGTCTGGCGGAAGAGGTCAATATGGTCATTGTTGGATTAGAGTTTCTCCATTAGAAAAGGGAGAAGACTTCAAATTCGTTGATGAAGTTAAAGGTGGCGTTATTCCAAAAGAATATATTCCGGCCATTGAAAAGGGTATTAAGGAAACATTAACAAAGGGAATCGTTGCTGGTTATCCATTGATTGATGTTCAAGCAACTGTTTATGATGGATCTTTTCACGAAGTTGATTCATCTGAGGCCGCCTTTAAGATTGCTGGTTCTATCGCTTTTCAAGATGCTTCTAAGAAAGCTGATCCTGTTCTGTTAGAGCCTGTTATGAAAGTAGAGGTTGTTATTCCAGAAAAATATTTAGGTGATGTTGTTGGTGACCTTAATTCAAAACGAGCTCAAATCAGTGAAATGAGAGATCGTGGAAATACAAAGGTTGTTGATGCAAAGGTTCCATTATCAGAGATGTTTGGTTACGCAACGCAGTTGCGATCAATGACACAAGGTAGGGGAAGTTATGCAATGGAATTCTTGAATTATTCTGAGGTTCCAAATAATATTGTAAAAGATATTGTTGAAGCACGAACAAAGTAAGAATTGAGAAGTAACATATAAACACATGACTCCAGAAAATTGGAAAAAAATATTGAATTTTTTAAAAAGAACTGGAGACCGAGCTATTATTGCGGACCAAGAAACAGACGAGCTTTTCGTTTTAATGTCTTTGTCTGATTATGAGCAAAAGGTTTTTAGTAATAGCGGGGTAAAAGGATTGACAGAAGATCAATTATTAGATAGAATAAACCAGGATATTGCTGTTTGGCAGGCAACGAATAATGAAAACTCTCCTGAAGATTCTAGCTTTTATCAAGATAAAATTTTGAATGATTTGAAAAATGAGAATACTGATGTTGAGGATGAAGAAAGATACTACGTCGAGCCAAGTGAATAGTATTGTATAAAACAAATTTTGTGGTATAATTTACTTGCCCAAAATAATTATAACTAATTTAATTTTAAGCGACTGGTTTGTAACTCCATTTTAACTGGAGGTCGCTAATGGAGACAAATAACATGGCAGAAGAATTTGAACGTAGTAAGCCACATGTAAATGTGGGTACTATTGGTCACGTTGACCACGGAAAAACTACATTAACAGCCGCTATCCTGAAATATTTGGTAACTAAAGGTGGTATTGCTTCAGACAAAGAAGTTGGTCAAATTGACGCAGCTCCTGAAGAAAGAGAAAGAGGAATTACAATCGCTACAGCTCACGTTGAGTATGAGTCAGAAAAACGTCATTATGCTCACGTTGATTGTCCAGGTCATGCCGATTATGTAAAAAACATGATTACAGGTGCGGCTCAAATGGATGGTGCTATTTTAGTAGTAGCTGCTACTGATGGACCTATGCCTCAAACTCGAGAACACATTTTGTTGGCTCGACAAGTTGGAGTGCCTTCAATCGTTGTATTCTTAAACAAAACTGATTTAGTTGATGATGCTGATTTGATTGACTTGGTTGAAGAAGAAGTTAGAGATTTATTAAAGAAATATGAATTCCCTGGAGATGAAACTCCAATTATTCGTGGTTCAGCTCTAAAGGCTTTAGAGAATCCAGAAGATGCAGAGGCTACAAAACCAATGCAGGAATTACTAGAAGCTCTAGATACATTTATTCCAGAGCCAGTTAGAGATGTTGATAAACCTTTCTTATTACCAATCGAAGATATCTTTTCAATTGAAGGTCGTGGAACAGTAGTAACAGGTAGAATTGAACGTGGTATTGTAAAAGTTGGAGAAGAGGTTGAAATCGTTGGTGTTAGAGAAACTACAAAAACTACAGTTACTGGTGTAGAGATGTTCAATAAAAATCTTCAAGAAGGTCGTGCTGGTGATAATGCTGGTATTTTACTTCGTGGTACAAAGAAAGAAGATGTTGAGCGTGGTCAAGTATTAGCAAAACCTGGTTCAGTAACACCTCATTCAGAATTTGAATGTGAAGTGTATGTATTGAGCAAGGATGAAGGTGGTCGTCACAAACCATTTTTCAAAGGATACAAGCCACAATTTTACATTAGAACAACGGATGTAACTGGTGAGGTTATTTTACCAGAAGGAACTGAAATGGTAATGCCTGGTGATACTGTTAATAACATTCAAGTTAAGTTAATTACTCCAGTTGCGCTAGAAGACCAAACACGTTTTGCTATCCGTGAAGGTGGTAAGACAATTGGTGCTGGTGTGGTTACTAAGATCACTAAATAGAAACTCACATGGCAGATAAAAAAATAGAAAAGACAAAGGAAGAAGGTGTTCAAAGGGTCAGAATTAAGATTAAGGCTTTTGATCACAAGGTTATTGATGAGTCTACAAAGAAGATCATGGAAGCTGGTGAGCGTACTGGGGCTGAGATCAAAGGTCCAATCCCGTTGCCTGTGGAAAAGAAAAAATACACAGTTAATCGTTCAACCTTCGTTCATAAGGATGCGCGTGATCAATATGAGATGCGTATTCACAAAAGATTGATTGATATCCTTAATCCTAATGCTAAGACTATAGATTCTTTGATGAATCTTAATCTGCCGGCAGGGGTTGACATTGAGATAAAAATGTAATAAAATACCTTTGAAATTCCCTAGTTGATGGATTCTTGAAAACCACCGTAAAAAGTGAAGTGTCAGGGGGCCAAAATAGGGATGGAGAGTAGAAACTTGAAACCTGAATATACAGTAAAATTACACAAAAAACTTACAAACCGGTAAATACTTTATGCAAAAGGCCGGACTTAAGTCCGGCCTTTTGTTTATACATATGAAATTTCTAATAGGAAAAAAACAAGAAATGACTCAGATCTTTGCTGAGGATGGTACAGTTACACCCGTTACTAAGGTGGTTGCTGGACCTTGTTTTGTTTCAGCTAAGAAGGATGAGGCTAGTGATGGTTATCATTCTATTCAATTAGCTTGGGCAGAAAAATCAACAAAGAACATTAACAAGCCATTAATGGGAATTATCAAAAAGGCTTTTAATAAAGAGATAGGGTTTCAATATATGAAGGAATTTCGTATGGATAAAGAAGACCCTATTTTTAGTAAATTAGAAGTTGGTCAAAAATTGGATGTTTCAATGTTTGAAGTAGGTGATATAGTTGTTGTTAAAGGTAAGTCAAAAGGACGAGGTTTTCAAGGTGTTGTAAAGAGACATGGGTTTAAAGGGGGAAAGGCAAGTCATGGTCATAAAGACCAATTAAGAATGCCTGGATCTATTGGTGCTACTGGACCAGCTCGTGTATTTAAAGGAACAAAAATGGGAGGTCACATGGGTGATCAGTCTGTTACAGTTTCAAACTTGGAAGTGATTAAAGTTGATGTAGAAGAAAATGTTATTTATATAAAAGGAGCTATTCCTGGTGCTAGAAATGGAATGCTTCGTTTGATTGCAAAGGGTGAATTTGAGATTAAAAAAGAAGAAGTAAAAGAAAAAAAGGAAGAAGTTAAAAAAGAAGATGTTCCTGTTGTGGAATCAAAGGAAGAAAAAAAGTCTTCAGATGAGCCTATAAAAAAAGAAGTTGAAGTAAAAGAAGAAGAAAAATAAGTATGGCAAAAGCAAAGCTTTACAATCAATCTGGAGAAGACAAGGGAGAATTGAAATTGAATTCAAAGATTTTTGATATAGAAGCAAACAAAGCATTAATCAAGCAGGTTGTTGAAGCTATTTTAGCTAATAGACGACAGGTTTTGGCTTCTGCAAAAGATAGAAGTGAAGTTCGTGGTGGTGGTAAGAAGCCTTGGAAACAAAAGGGAACTGGTCGTGCTCGTCACGGATCAATCCGTTCTCCATTGTGGAAGGGTGGTGGTGTCACTTTTGGCCCAACAAAGGCACGGAACTTTGAAAAGAAAGTTAATAAAAAGGCTAGAACAAAAGCTTTGTTCATGGTTTTATCAGACAAGGCTTCAGATGAAAATATTTTAGCAATTGAAAAAATGGAAAGTGCTGATATAAAGACCAAGAGTGTAACTGAATTGCTAACAAAAATTTCTTTTAAGACTGGTGTAATTGTTCTACCAAGCATGGATCAAAACATTGTACGAGCAATTAATAATTTACCAAAAGTTAAAGTTTTAAGTGCCAATAGTCTTAATGTTTATGACACTTTGAACGCAAAAAAAATATTATTTGTAAATGATGCTTTAAAGGTTGTTGAAAATACATTCTTAAAGTAATTAATTGATATGGGTTTATTAAACAAAATATTAAAAACAGATAACGCTGAAGAGAAAAAAGCTGATGTAGATTCAGTTGATAAGGTTAAGGTTGAAAAAAAGGATAAGCCTGTAGTTTCAAGTGAGAAAAAAGTAGCAGTTAAAAAAACTGTTTCTAAGTCTGACAAAAAGGCTGCGCGACGTGACGATGAAAAAGCTTATAAGGTCATTAGTCATCCTTTGATCACAGAAAAAGCTACTGATTTGGCTCAGATAAATAAATATGTATTTGCTGTACCAATTAATGTAAACAAAAACGAGATTTCAAAAACAATTGCTAATATATATGGAGTTAAACCATTGCGTGTGAATGTCATCCTAAAGAGAGGGAAAAAGGTTAGATATGGAAGACGTTTTGGTAAAACTAAGGATTTCAAGAAGGCAATTGTAACGTTGTCACCAGAGGATAGAATCGAAGTTTACGAAGGAGTATAAATTATAAAATATGGCAATTAAAGTATACAAACCTATAAGTAACGCTCGCCGCAAAATGTCTGTGGTTGATACTTCTGATCTTGCAAAAAAGAGACCAGAAAAGAAATTGAGATCAATCAAGAAAAAAAGTGGTGGACGTAATTTTCAAGGTAAAATTACTGTTAGACATCGTGGAGGCGGGCATAAGCAGTTTTACAGAATTGTTGATTTTAGAAGAGAAAAATTTGATGTGCCTGCAACAGTAGTTGCATTTGAATATGATCCGAATAGAACGGCTCGAATTGCTTTATTAAATTATGCTGATGGTGAAAAAAGATATATAATTGCTCCAGCAACTCTGAATTTGAAGGATGAGGTGATTTCATCTCAAGAACCTGTTAAAAATAATGTTGGAAACGCTACAACTCTCGAGAACATTCCTATTGGTTCATTTGTTCATAACATTGAGTTAACTCCGGGTAGAGGCGCTGAAATGGCTCGTTCTGCAGGAGGTTGGGCAAAGTTAATGGCTGTTGAAGGAAAATATGCTCAATTAAAACTACCATCATCAGAAATTAGATTAGTTCCACGTTTATGTATGGCTACTATTGGTCAAGTTGGAAATTCTGAACACATGCATGTAAAGATTGGTAAGGCTGGAAGAAAGAGACATATGGGAATTAAGCCTACTGTTCGTGGTAAAGCCATGAATCCAGTTGATCATCCACATGGTGGTGGTGAGGGGGCTACTCCAATTGGAATGAAACATCCAAAGACACCATGGGGTAAACCAGCACTGGGATTCATTACAAGAAAGAAGAATAAACAATCAAACAAGTTGATAGTAACGCGACGTAAGAAAAAGAAGCGTAAAAAATAATTAATTGAATATGGCAAGAAGTCTTAAAAAAGGACCATATGTTGATGAGCGACTATTAAAGAAGCTCGAAAACTTGAAACCAGGAGATGGTACAGTTATCAAAACATGGTCACGAAGAGCAACAATTACTCCAGAAATGGTAGGCTATATCTTTGGAGTACACAATGGAAAAGACTTTATCGAGGTTTCTGCAGTAGAAAATATGGTTGGACATAAACTAGGAGAATTTTCTCCAACTAGAAAGTTCACTGGACATGGTGGTAAAATGGCTAAAGATATATCAAAAGGTAAATAATCAATATGCAAGTTAAAGCTAAAGCAAAATACATTAGAATTTCACCTAGAAAAGCACGGTTAGTAGCTGATGTTATTCGTGGCTTGGATGCACAAGATGCACTTAATAAATTAGCTTTAATAAATAAAAAAGCAGTTGTTTCTATTTCAAAGTTGTTGAACTCAGCAATTGCAAGTGCTGCACACAATCATGAGATCGCGGTTGATAATTTGCTTGTGAAGGCAATTACAGTTAATGATGGCCCAACATATTATCGTTGGATGCCACGAGCCTTTGGACGTGCTACACAACTTCGAAAGAGAACTTCAATTATTGATTTGGTAGTAGAGGAAAAGGTTGCTTCTGTAGAAAAGAAAGTAACGAAGAAAGCTCAAATTAAAACAGAAAAGTTAGATCATAAAGTTTCTGATAAAAAACCCGCGGAAGATGTCGCTACTTCAAAAAAGGAATCAATGACTAGTGATGGAACAGAAGAGAAAAAAGAAGATAGCTTCCAAAAAACTAACTACAAAGGAACGCAGACATCTCAAGAAGGTCAAAAGAAAGAAAAAGGAGCATTTAAGAAAATGTTTAGACGAAAGTCAGGCATGTAATATAGCCATATAATATGGGAAAAAAGATAAATCCAAAAATTTTCAGAATAGGACAAACAAGAACATGGGATTCTCGGTGGTTTTCAGATAGAAACTATAGCAAGTTCTTGAAACAAGACATTGAAATTAAGGAGTTTATCAAAGAAAAGTTGAAAAATGCATTTGTGTCTAGAGTTGAAGTTGAAAGAACTTCAAAAGATATAAATATTATTATAAATTCTGCTAGACCAGGCGTGATCATTGGAAGAGGCGGTGTTGGTGTGGAAGATATGAAAAAGGAAATTGGCAGAAGGTTTTTGAAAGATAGAAAAATAGGAGTTAACTTAACAATTAAAGAGGTTGCAAATGTTAATTTGGACTCAATGATAATTGCTTTGGCTCTTAAATTTGATATAGAAAAAAGAATACCTTTTAGACGATCAATGAAACAAGCAATTCAAAAAGTTGAAAGAGCTGGTGCCAAGGGAATTAAGGTGTCAGTGTCCGGTCGTTTGAATGGTGCTGAAATTGCTCGTTCAGAAAAGTTGATTTCAGGAAAAGTTCCATTACATACAATAAGAGCTGATGTTGATTATGCTTTTGTTGAAGCAAATACTATTTATGGTGTAATTGGAATTAAGGTTTGGATTTACCGTGGAGATATCTTTAATAAGAAAAATGAAAAAAAAGGTAACAAGTAATATATGTTGATGCCCAAAAAATTTAAACATAGAAAATGGCATAAAGGAAAAGGAAGATTTAGAGATTCAAAAGCTACTCGAAGTCTGTCTATTTCTTTTGGGCAATATGGACTGAAGGCAATGACTGCCGCTTGGGTAGATTCAAGACAGATTGAGTCAGCTCGTAGAGCAATGACACGACATATTAAAAGAGGCGGAAAGATTTGGATTCGTATTTTTCCTGATAAGCCAGTGACAAGTAAAGGTTCTCAGGTTACTATGGGTGGTGGAAAAGGAACGCCAGAGAAATATGTTTCAGTTGTTAAGCCTGGTGCAGTAATGTTTGAAATGGAAGGTGTGGAAGAAAGCGTTGCGAAGGAAGCTATGAGATTAGCATCACACAAGTTACCAGTTAAGACTAAGTTTATCGTAAAGAAATAAGGATATGAAATTACGAGAATTACAAGAAAAATCAACAGAAGAGTTGAAAAGACTGTATACTGATTTTTGTGGAAAAAGACAGGAACTTAATTTTAAGGTATCAAGCAAACAGTTGAAAAATGTTAGAGAAATTAGAGTTTTAAGACAAAATATTGCTCAAGTTCTTACTCTTTTGAATGAGCGAGAATTCGAACAAGAACTAGAGAGTAATAAATAAACATTATGACAACCGAGAATAAGACAATTAATCGAAGTTTCACTGGTGTAGTTGTGAGCACAAAAATGGATAAGACTGTTACTGTTTTGATTGAAAGAACTGTAAAGCACAAAAAGTATCTAAAGCAGTATACAGTAAGTAAAAAATTTAAGGCTCATGATGAAAAGAATGAATATAAGGTTGGAGATAAGGTTTTAATGGAAGAATGTCGTCCTATCAGTAAGGATAAAAGATGGAGAATTATTAAGAAATTAGGTTAATTTATCAACAAGGTTATTAAAATATATGATTCAACAGGAAACCATGCTAAAATCAGCCGATAATACTGGAGCAAAAAAGCTTCAGTGTATTAAGGTACTTGGTGGATACAAGAGACGATTTGCAAGTATCGGTGATCTTATTACTGTAACGATTAAAGAAGCAAAGCCTCATAGTATGGTGAAAAAGGGAGAAGTGTTGATTGCTGTTGTTGTTAGAACAGCAAAAGAAATTAGAAGAAAAGACGGTTCTTATATTAGATTTGATGAAAATGCTGTTGTGATTGTTGATAAAGAAAATAAAGAAATGAAAGGGACTAGAGTTTTTGGCCCCGTTGCTAGAGAGTTAAGAGAACATGGGTATAATAAAATTGTTTCATTAGCACCTGAAGTATTATAATATGAAGATAAAAAAAGGCGACAAAGTCCAAATCATCAAGGGAAAGGACAGAGTCAAAAAAGATAAAAAAGGTGAGAAGTTAGCCAAGGGAAACCAAGGCAAGGTCTTAGATATTAACCCTGAAAAAGGAAGACTTGTGGTTGAAGGATTGAATCTACGGTTTAAGCATATTCGACCAAAGCGTGAAGGTGAAAAGGGGCAAAGAATTGAATTTCCTGCATCAATGAATATTGCGAATGTAATGATTGTTTGTCCAAAATGTAATAAAGCAGCACGTGTTGGGTACAAGCTTTTAGATTCTGACTTAAAAGGACGTAAAAAAGTACGTATTTGTAAACAATGTAATGAGGCAATTGATTAATCAAAAATATGAATAGTTTTCAAAAACAATATAAAGAAAAGATTGTACCAGCCTTAAAGGAAAAGTTGGACATCAAAAACACATTAGCTGTTCCTACTATTGAAAAAGTAGTAATTAATGTTGGTGTTGGCTCAGGTCTAAAGGATAAAGAATTTATCAAGGCTGTTAAGAAAACTTTGGAAAGAATTTCAGGACAAAAGCCCGTTGAAGCATTAGCTAGAAAGTCAATTTCAAACTTTAAGATTAGAGATGGCATGGTAGTTGGAATTAAAGTTTGTTTAAGAGGTGATAGAATGTGGGATTTTATTGAAAAGCTAGTTAAGGTAACGTTACCTCGAGTACGTGATTTTAGAGGTATTTCAACAAAAGGTTTTGATCAAGAAGGAAATTATTCCTTGGGCTTAAAAGAGTATATTTCTTTCCCAGAAATTGATCAAGATGAAGTTGAGCGATTACATGGATTACAGGTGAATATCACTACAACTTCAGAAACTAAAGAATCTGGCTTGGCATTATTAACAGAGTTAGGATTCCCATTTAAGACAGAAAAAACTAAATAATTATATGGCAACACAAGCACAAATTGCAAAATCAAAAAAAACTCCAAAGTTTTCAACTCGTGAAGTGAGAAGATGTTGGAAATGTGGTCGAAAACATGGTTATATGAGACAGTTTGATTTGTGCCGTATATGTTTTAGAGAGTTAGCGGAAAGAGGTGAACTCCCAGGTGTAACTCGAAGTAGTTGGTAATCAATAAAAGTCAAAAAAAGAATAAGTAAAATATTATGACAGATCCTATTGCTGACATGTTAACAAGAATCAGAAATGCTTCTATGGTTCGGAAGTCAGAAGTTTTGGTCCCTTTTTCCAAGATTAAATTTGAAATTGCAAAAGTTTTAGAAAAGGAAAAATACATTGGAAAAGTTGAATTGGATGAGCAAGGATTTAAATCATTGAAGATTTCATTGAAATACGAGAACAAAAAGTCAGTAATTAATACTATCAATAGAGTTAGTAAGGTTGGTCGCAGAATGTATGTAGCAAAAGATAAGATTAGACCAGTATTGAATGGTTATGGTGTTGCTATTTTGTCAACATCTAAAGGAGTTATGGCGGATCATACAGCTCAAAAGATTGGCGTCGGTGGTGAAATACTTTGTGAGGTATACTAAAAAACCTTTTATTAAATATATATGTCAAGAATCGGAAAAAAACCAATTGAGATCCCAGCTAACGTCGAAATAAAATTAGACGGTGATTTAATAGTGGTTAAGGGGCCTAAAGGAACTCTTGAACAAAAAATTCATCCGTTAGTTAAGGTTGAAGTAAACGAAAAAGAAATTGTAGTTACTGTAAATAAGCCAGAAAACAGTGAAGAAAATGCAATGTGGGGCTTATTTAGAAGCTTGATTTTTAATATGGTTGTGGGCGTAACTGATGGGTTTGAAAAAAAGCTAGAAATTAATGGAGTTGGTTATAAGGCTAGAGTAGAAGGTAAAGGAAAATTAATTTTGAATGTAGGTTATTCTCACCAAGTTGATTTTGCGATCGCAGAAGGACTTGAGTGTCAAGTTGATGGTAATGTAATCAGCGTTTCTGGAATTGATAAGCAATTAGTTGGTGAAACGGCAGCGAATATTAGAAAAGTGAGAAAACCGGAGCCTTATAAAGGTAAAGGAATTAAATATATCGATGAAATTATTAGACGTAAGGTTGGTAAAGCTGCGTCTAAGGCAGAATAATTGAAATTTATGATAAGAAAAGAACAACAATTAAAAAACAAAAACAAGGCTTTAAGAAAAAAGAGAAGTAGAAAAAGCATTGTTGCAAAAAGTAAATTATTGAGATTATCTGTATTTAGAAGTTTAAAACACTTTTATATGCAAGTAATAGATGATAGTAATGGAACTACTTTATGTGCAGCTAGTGATAAGGATATAAAGGATGTAAAGGGTAAAACTGGAATAGAAATCGCTTCTGAAGTTGGAAAATTGTTAGGAGAAAAAGCAATTACAAAAAAAATTGAAAAAGTTGTTTTTGATAGAGGTTCATTCAGATTCCATGGTAGAGTTAAGGCGGCTGCAGATGCTGCTCGTGAAGCTGGATTAAAGTTTTAAGTAAGATATTAATAAGATAATATGGGACCACAACAAAACAATCAAGATAGAAAAAGATCACGACGCGGAGGCCCAAGAGAGCCTCAGGAATTCGAGCAAAAGATCATTGATTTGGCTCGTGTTACCCGTGTTATGGCTGGAGGAAAAAGAATGAGATTTCGAGCCTGTGTTGCTATTGGTAATAAAAAGGGGAAAATCGGTATTGGTTTAGCAAAGGGAGCCGATGTTACAATTGCAGTTACAAAGGCCGTTAATAAGGCAAAAAAAGACTTGGTTGTGGTGCCGTTGATAAACGAAACAATTCCTCACGAAATAAGAATAAAGAGTAATGCAGCTAAATTGTTGTTAAAACCAGCTCCAAAAGGTACTGGGATTAAAGCTGGTGGTGCTGTACGTGTAGTATTAGAATTAGCTGGTGTTTCAAACGTCGTTGGTAAGATTCTTGGAACAAATAATAAAGTTAATAATGTAAAAGCATTACTTAAGGCATTGGCTTCTTTCAAACCAGCGTCTTCGAAGAGAGTATTTGAAAAAAAGAAAGTAGACTCTAAGAAAGAAGAAAAGAAATCAGTAGCTAAAAAATCTACAGTCAAAAAAGAAGTAAAATAACATATGTCATTAACTTTAAGCAATCTAGGAAATAAAAGTAAAGCAAGAAAACGTCTAGGCAGAGGAAATGCTTCTGGTCGTGGTACTTATTGTACACGAGGGTTAAAAGGACAGCGTTCTCGTTCTGGTGGTAAAGGTGGTTTGAAGTTAAAGGGTTTTAAACAAAATCTTTTGAATTTACCAAAGTTCAAAGGAATGAAAAGTTATAGACCTAATAACCAGGTTGTAAAGTTAAGCCAAATAGTTAAACTTTTTGACAACGAGGCAAAAATTAATCCTGGTACTTTGCAAGAAAAGGGGATAATTGATAAAAGTTCAAAACCAGCTAAAATTTTAGTTGATAATCTTGAGATGAAATTAACAAAGAAATTTGAAGTAGTTGGGGTTTTAGTCTCAAAGAATGCAAGAGAGATTCTAGAAAAATCAGGAACAACTATTATTGATTTAGATACAGCTCCAAAGAAAAAGACTGATAATAAGGAAGAGAAGGTAGAGGCTTCAAAAACAAAGACCAAAAAGTAATTAAACAATTTATTTATGTGGAAAAAAATTCTACAAATATGGAAAGTAAAAGATCTTAGAAAAAAGATCTTGTTTGTTTTAGCGATGTTAGTTATTTTTCGACTAGCTGCGCACATACCTATCCCAGGAATTAATTTAGAAAACTTGAAAGAATTCTTTTCTTCAAATCAAATCCTAGGGTTATTGAATTTATTTTCAGGTGGTGGAATGCAAAACTTCTCTATCGTTATGATGGGAATTGCACCGTACATTACTGCTTCAATTATATTTCAGTTATTAGCAATGATAGTTCCAAAATTAGAGGAATTATCAAAGGATCCGGCTGGTCGTCAGAAAGTAAATATGTATACAAGAATTTCAACAGTTCCTTTGGCTTTATTACAAGCCTATGGAATGATAACCTTGTTACAACAATCCCCAAAGCCTATTATAGAGGATTTAAGCTTCTTTAACTTGTCAGCCATGTTGATTACAATTACAGCTGGTACTGTTTTCTTAATGTGGATTGGAGAATTGATTACAGAAAAGAATATTGGGAATGGAATTTCATTATTGATTTTTGCCGGTATTATTTCTAGTGTTCCTGGTATATTAAAGGAGGCCATTGTAAATTTCAACCAACAGCAAATTATTAATTTGGTTATATTTGCAGTAATTGCTTTAATAACGATTGTAGGTGTAGTTATAATTTCAGAAGGACAAAGGAATATTCCGGTGTCCTATGCAAAGAGAGTAAGAGGGCAAAAAATGTATGGTGGAATGAATACTCATTTGCCAATTAGAGTTAACACTGCTGGTGTTATCCCAATTATCTTTGCTATCTCAATTATATTGTTCCCACCAATGGTAGCTCAGTTTATGATGAGAGCCAATAGTGTAACTATTCAGAGGATTTCAGAAACAATTATCTCAGTCTTCAATAATCAGATTTTTTACGGAGTGTTTTACTTCTTATTAGTATTTGGATTTACATATTTTTATACTGCAGTAATTTTTCATCCTCATCAAATTGCAGAAAATTTACAAAAAAATGGTGGATTTATTCCTGGGATTAGACCAGGTAATCACACAGCCGAATACTTACAAAACACAATTGGACGTATTACATTAACAGGTGCGCTATTCCTTGGTTTGATCGCTGTTTTGCCTCTTATGGTGCAGAATGTGACGGGTATGCAATCTATGGTGATAGGTGGTACCAGTTTGCTGATTGTTGTAAGTGTGGTAATTGAGATGGTTAAGCAAGTAGAATCTCAGTTAACCATGAGAGATTACGAAGGATTCTAGTAAAATTACATATATTAAGAGGCTGGATTTAATCCAGTCTTTTTGTTATAATGGACGTGCTTTTAAGAAATTATTTATATTATGCAAAAAAGACAATTGTTTATTTTGGTTGGGCCTCCTGGTTCTGGGAAGGGAACACAAGCAGATTTATTACAAAAAGATTTAAATATCAATTATTATTCCGTTGGAGAAATTTTGAGAAAGGAAGTAATTGAAAAAACAGAATTGGGCAAAGAAGTTTCTCCATATTTAAAAACAGGGAAATTAGTTCCAGATAGTGTGATTGCAAAAATCATGCTTTCTAAACTTAAAAAAAGTAAAAAAAGTTTAATTTTTGATGGTTTTCCAAGAAACTTGAATCAAACTAAATTATTGGATCAGGAGTTAGAAAATGTCGATATCCAAAAAGTGATGATTGAGATCACTCTACCTTCAAGTAAGGTTTTTGAACGCATTTTAGGTAGAAGATATTGTGTTTGTGGCAAGACATATCATCAAGAATATAATCCACCAAAGAAAAAAGGACTTTGTGATCGATGTGGAGATAAATTAAAGACAAGATCTGATGCAAAACCAGAAGTTATTAATGATAGATTAGAAATATATTCTAAGCAAACAAAACCAATTATTCGGTTTTATAAAAATCATGAAGGATATGTTTATCGGCAGGTTAATGGAAACAAAACCATCGAGGTGGTTCATGCTAATTTAATGAAGCTATTAAGTGAAATAAAATGATACGTCTAAAAAGTCCAGAAGAAATACAATTATTAATTGAGGGAGGAAAAATCCTTGCAAATGTAATTCGTGCTGTAAAGAAAGCTACTCTTGCTGGAGTTACAACACAGGAATTGGATGCGCTGGCAGAAAACATGATTTTGGAAGCTGGTGGGGAACCTTCTTTTAAGGGGTATGGAGATAAAAACAATCCATTCCCTGCTACTTTGTGCGTTTCTGTAAATGCTGGACTTGTTCATGGTGTGCCAAATGAATATATTATCAAAGATGGTGATATTGTGAGTGTCGATGTTGGAATGAGATATCCCAAGGAAACTGGTCTTTATACTGACATGGCAACAACCGTTATTGTTGGTAAGGTAGACAATCAAACAAAGAAATTGGTAAAAGTAACAAAGAAAGCTTTAGATATTTGGATTAAGAATTTAAAGCCTGGTGAAATGTTGAATAATATTGCAGGCAAAGTTCAGGCTTATGTCGAAGGCGAGGGGTTTGGTGTTGTACGAGATTTAGTTGGGCATGGTGTTGGACATGAAGTTCATGAGGAACCGCAAATACCCAATTATTATACTCAAGGGGATAGTGTCGAATTGAAAGAGGGAATGGTTCTTGCTCTTGAACCGATGGTAAGTATGGGAGATTATAGAATCAAGACACTCGATGACAATTGGACCATCTCATCGATGGATGATAGTTTAACTTCTCACGAAGAGCATACAATTGTCATTACAAAAAAGGGTTGTAAAGTTATAACGGTGTAATATGAAGATTGAAAAGAAAATTCTTCCTGAGTATTTTAACAAAATTGAAGCAGGAGAAAAAACATTTGAGATAAGATTAGCAGACTGGCAATGTAAGGCAGGTGATGTTTTAGTATTACGTGAATGGGATAAAGAAATAGAAAATTATACCGGTAGGAAAATTGAGAAGTCGATTAAGCACGTGGGGAAAACAAAGGCCATTGATTTCTATACTAAAAAGGACATTGATGAATATGGTTTTCAAATAATAGGATTTTAAGGTATGAATTATTTAGGGCTGGATTGGGGGAAAAGTAAATTGGGGATTGCTTTTGGTAGTGATGTTACTAAATTAGCGTCTCCGATTATGATTTTAGATTTCAAGACATATACGGAAGCTATAGAAAAATTGAAAGAATTGGTTGAGAAGGAAGAGGTTGAAGTCATTGTTTTAGGAAAGCCGGTTAGTTTGTCCGGTAAAGATAGTTTGTCTAAAGATTACAATAAGTTTGTAGCGCTTTTAGAGGGGCTAGAAGGTGTTAAGATAGAGTTTGAGGATGAAAGGCTTTCAACAAAATTGGCGGGTCAATTAAACAGAGAATTTAAGGGGTATAAAAAGGTTGGAGATGATGATTTAGCCGCAGCGGCAATTTTGCAAACATACTTTGATCGCATGTAACTATGAATAAGATATTCAAGACAAGAGCAATTGTGCTTAGAAAAAAGAATTGGAGGGAGAATGATCTCCTTTTTTCTTTTTATACAGAAAAATTTGGAAAGATTGAAGGTATAGCAACAGGTGCAAGAAGAATAAAAAGTAAGTTAGCGGGACACTTGAGTTCTCTCGGTGTAATCGAGCTTTTGTATGTCAAAGGGCGAAGCATGAATAGAATAACACATGCTTACTTGGTTCAGAAGTGGGATCTCTTGGATGTTGAGGATTTGAATTACTATAGCGCGGTCTTTGAAATGATTGAAAAAGCAAATCAAACAGAGTTAGAAAGTTCTAGGTTGTGGTCGTTGTTGTATTGGACGATGGAAGAGATTAACCTTAGTAAAGATAAAAACAGGAAAAGGTTTATCATTAATTTATTTATTTTAAAGCTCCTTTTATTGTTGGGCTATGATTTGCGTACCAATAATTGTGTTAAATGTAGTAATGAAATTTCACGAGTTCGCAGATTTAGTTTTGTAAGCCATGGATTTGTTTGTGGTGATTGTCGTGGCGGAGAAATTAATGTAACTCAAAATAATTTTTCATTGATAAAACAAATTCAGGATAAAGAGAATATCAAAGAACTAAAAATAGCACCAAATGATAATGATGCTCTTTTTATTTTTTTACGGAGATATTTAATATACTTTCTGGAAAAGGAAATTGAGTGTTTGAAGCATATTTAAATTCCCCTATTGTTAGCTAATTTAAGGCAAATGTTAGTATATTTTTGGAGGTTGTTAAGTTGCTGTTCGTTAATAATTTCACAGGCCCAGTTCCAGTGGAAAGTTATCCAGTCTCCAATCTTTGGATTTTCGATAAAAGTTCTATCAAGGAACTTGAAGGAAACTGTTTTTTTCTGTGGTTCAGAAAAGAGTAGGCTTTCATTTTTTGAAATTAGAAGTGGCGCTGAGATTTCAAGTTCTGTATCTTTAATCTTTGTGATTTTCCCCCAACTAATGCAACAGCTGTTCATTGTTTCCAAAGAATGCTTTACGGCGATATGGCCCGTACGAAAATATACATTAAAAACATGAAAGCTGTGATGAGGTAGTGCGCCTTGAGGTATTTTACCAACTAGTTTTTCAAACTCCTTGTGCTTTATTTTCTTTTTTAATTTTAGACCATCAATAAAATGCCAGTAAAGCTTATTCATGTTGACGTTGTCTAGTAATTCATTTCCTAGCCAGTAAGCCTCGACTACTCGGTAATCAAAAATGTCTTTTATATTGTTTGAATCAGCAATTAACTTTAAGTATGGATAGAGTGTTTGAAATTCCTCTAATAAGTGACCAAGAGTTGGTTCACTTTTTTTATTTGTGCTGTATTCAAAAAGATCTTGGTTTTTTGTGCCACCACAATATTGCAATTTATTTGGCATGAACGCATATCGAGCGCAACTTAACAAACCATCAAACTGTTTCTGAGGTTTTTTCTGATTGTCGGAGATTATTGTAGGCATAAGAAATCATTACAATCGATGCAAGAATTATTAGAGAGCCGATTAATTGATTAAGAGAGTATTTGTGAGTTATAAAAATTGAATTAAGTCCGGTTGTAATAGGGGAGGCAATTACCAGGACACTGGCTACAACTGTGACTGGAAGTTTTGCAAGCGCGTGATACCAAGTAAGAACATACCCAAGTAAAAAGATGGCAACCAAAGAAATAAATCCCCATTGAGATGCTCCAAGTGTTAGTAGTGTAGCTGCTTGTCCGGTATAGAGCATGTATCCTAGAAGGAAAATCGCTCCAAAGAACATTCTACCCCAGGCGATAATTTTAGGATCAATTGTTTTAAGAAAATGTTTGGCAATTACAAATTCAACTGCCCAGAAAAGAGTCGCAGCAAAAATTAGAATGTCTGCCTGGGCAAAAGACCATTTAATGCCAATTAAGAAATAGTTTCCAACTAATAGAACACCTAGGGCTAACCACTGAATTTTGCTAAGTTTTTCTTTTAGAAAAGGAATAGCTAGAAGTGTGACCCAAATGAATAAAGTCTTGTGAATAAAGCCAGCATTTACAGAAGTTGAAAGACTCAGACCTTTGAAAAATAAAAGAAATGGAATGCTACCACCAATAAGTCCAACTACAACTAACTTTAACCAATCATTTTTTGGAAGTGTTTTTAATTTTTTCCAAACAAGAGGAGTTAGAACAAGAAGAGTTAAAAGTAAGGCAACGATTATGTTTTTGCTAGTAGTTAAAACATAAGGATTCCCAATGGCTGTTACAGCAAACTTGTTAATGAAGATAGAAACACTACTTATGAGCGCTGTTCCAAGGGCAAGATAAAGAGCTTTTGTTTTCATATTTATTTTAGTAAATTACTTATTTCTTCTGCTTCGGTAGCAGATATTTTTTGAATAGCTAGATTGCCATTGATTAGAACCCAGTCATCTGTTTTAGCATCTGAAATGGCCCCTATAATGACTTTTTTTTCTTGTTTATTATAATCTATAACCAGAGCGTGTCCTTGGCTAATTTCTAGTATTTTGGCTGGAATTGTTAGACACATATGTTAACATTATATGTCTATTTTACCTTAAAATCTTTAAAAAAAGAAGCCCCCGATCGCTTGGCGTATCGGGGGCTTTCCAGTTAAGGGTTTATGATTCAGGACAGCGTGGCGCCGTCTCCGTCCGAGCGCTGACGCATCTTGCGGCATCGCTCGACGCCGATGGGGTACCAGGGGCACTCCTTGCCGGCGCAGATACCCATGGCGCAGGTCTCCTGCTTGCCGCGGAAGAACTGCTTGGGATCCATGATGGTTGTGACCATTTTCACGATGGTCTCGAATGGGATCCTCGTGGGAGACACCTTTTTTTTGGTGTGGCTTCCGTTCAGCAACATGGTGTTGTGAATGAAGTGCCAGACATCCCACTCTTCGTCGATGGTTCCCGGGGCACGAAGCGCGTCCCAGCCACGTTCATGGATCTGACCGCGAAGAGACTGCTCCTCGACCTTGAGGGCGGAGCAGAGATCTCCCAAGTCTAGCTGGGCTCGTTTGTCGAACATGATCGAGACGTTTCCCGTGGACTTACGATTAATCACGACCGTCGCATTTGCGCCGTGATCCGATCGTGCGTAGCTGGAGATTTCGGGGCTGTCGGACTGGGTCACGACGAGCTTCATCGGACCCTTGGGGCCGTAGATCGTCGATACCCGTGCGGTGGCTTTGAAGTCAGCCCTGGCTCGGATAAAGAACTCCCGACGTTGGGCGTTCTTCATGGCGAGGCCTTTGGCCATCCATTCGAAGCCGATCTCGTCTCCGAGACCTACGCAAACGAGCATGGCGATGTGCTGAAGTTCGAAGATTTTCTTGGCGCCGATTTCGCCGATCTTCGCTCGAAAGCCCATACGACCCCAGGAAACGATTTCGTCGTTGGGCAGCTCGAGCTTTCCCATTTCTTTGATGATGGTACAGATTCCGAAGGGGGTATCTCCACCCTTCGAGTCGATGCCGTGGACGTGCTTGATGACGGCCGTGACCTGACGCTCTTTTTCGATACCGAGAGCTTGCGCGACGAGCAAGGCCGAGCTAGCGGCATTCCCTTCGCGGCGCACTCTGTGGTCGTCGAAGGGACCTCCTCCGATACCGACCAGGATGTCTCCGTCGTCGCTGTAGCGACGAACGAAGTCTTCCGTCCCGTAGGACTCGATGAGTTCCACACAGAGAATTTCGTCTGCGTGGGGGTTGGGGTGGTATCCGATGCGGACGGTCATGCCCGCGGTTCGGATTTCTGTGTAGACTATTTTCTGACCTGTCATGGTTCGATCCTCCGGGAAGTCTTTAAAAAGGGTGATTGTCAAGGTTCTTTTGAACTGTCTAATATAGCATATTTTTGAAGAAATGTCAATGGTTTATGGTAAATTTAGAGGAAAATGGGTGGATTTGGGGATATTGCAGGTTCCGGGTCAGGCCCGGAATCTAAGGGGTATAAATAAAAAAAGATCCCGCCGATGGCGGGGTCTTTTTGGTGGACGCTAGAAGAGTCGAACTTCTGACCTCATCAACGTCAATGATGCGCTCTAACCAACTGAGCTAAGCGTCCATACTCATATTTTTAGCTAAAACTAGATATGGTTTGCCATTCGAAGCTTTATCTTTTGATATAATTTCTTCTCCAAAATGAGCGAAGAATGGTAGGCCCGATGGGAATTGAACCCATGACATCCACGTTATAAGCGTGGTGCTCTAACCCCTGAGCTACGGGCCCTTATAGTGGAATTAAAAACAAAGAACTGGGTATACAATAGCAAAAATGTTATGATTTGTCGAGTTCTATTTTATTAAGTTATTACCTTAGTTATGTTATAATACAGACATAATTTAATATACATTATTATGATTGTTTTCCTTTGGTTTGTTGTTTTAGTTGTTAGTCTGGCTGTTTTGGTCAAGGCGGCTGACAAGTTTACTGATTACGCTGAGAAGTTTGGTAAATTTTTGAAACTACCAAATTTTATTATTGGAGTTCTTATTCTAGCCGTCGGTACATCTTTGCCAGAATTGGCAACTTCTATTATGGGTGTTCGCCAAGGGGAAGTTGAATTTCTGAGTGGTAATGTAATTGGTACGGTTGTTGTTAATATGCTTTTGGGCTTGGGGATAGCGGTTTTGTTTACCAAAAAGAAAGCAAAATTTAACTGGGACATTATTGATAATGATTTACCATTTTTTGCAGCTTCAATTTTCTTGGTAGTTATCGCTTTATTTGATGGAGTCTTTTCAATGGTTGAAGCAATTATATTTTTGGCTGGGTATATTATTTATGTGATATATGCTTATCAGATACAGAAAGATGAAAAGGAGTCGGCCAAAAAAGAATTAAAAGAACAATTAAAAGAGGAAATAAAACAAGATATCGGGGAAGCAAAAACAGGTTTATTTTTGAAAAAAATATTTTCTCCAGAAGCCAAAACCTTATTCTTCATGTTAATTGCTTTGGCTTTTGTGGTGCTGGCTTCAAAGTATGTTGTTGATTCTGTGATTGTCTTAGCAGACATCTTTGGACTTGGAACATCAGTTATTGCCGCAACTGCCGTTGCGCTAGGTACTTCTTTGCCAGAAATTTTAGTAGCCATTTCTGCTGCGCGACGAGGCAACTTTGATATGGTAATTGGTGATATTCTTGGCTCCAATATATTTGATATTTTTGTTATTTATGGGGTTTGTGGATTGTTTACCACTTTGACTATTTCAATGGAGCTGTATATGACATTAATTCCATTCTTAGTTGGGACATTCTTCTTGTTATGGTTGGTGTTGATTGATAAAAAAATTACTAAAACAGAAGGTTTGTTGTTTGTGCTTATTTATGTAATGTTTTTGGGAAAATTGTTCAAAATATTTTAAGAATAAAAAATGCCTCAGTTGATTACTGGGGCATTTTTTTATACAAGTTGTTTTATAGAATCTATAATTGTTTGATTGTGACTAGAGAAGGGGAATTTAATAAGTGATTTGTGTCCCTCTGGATTGAAGTTGATGAAGTGATTTTTTAGGTCAAGTCCTTTTTCCGATTTTACAATTGAATATTTTTGGTTGTTGGTTGTGAAAAAGATTAGGGTCATTTCTATGGTGGGAATGTTTCCAATGAGTTCATCCATGATGCCAGCTAAATCTTTTTCTGATGAGTTTGTTTCTCTGAAATCTTCTTCTGTGATTTCTGCCCAGGCAACTTTTTGATAAGGATCAGTCTCTAGCTTTAATAGTGTTTTGCCCCAGAGTCTAAGTGTGTTAACTGATCTTGTTTGGTACAAGTTTTTTATAATATTGTCTCTTTCTGCTCCAGCAGCCATAAGTTGGCTGGCAACATTGAGACTCTTTGGTGTGATTGTTGGTATTTTAAAACTTTTTGTTTTTTCTATCATGCCAGTTAGTAGGTGAGTGGCAATTTGTTCATCTAGTAATACAGAATCTATGTTTTCTATAAAATCATAAACAATTTCAGAAATAGAAGTGGCTGTAATGTTTATTAAATTGATATGACCATAGTGTTCATTTTCTGGAGAGTAATCAATGTTAATAATAGGAACATGATAAAAGAATTCAGTATTTTCTTCGTATAAATGATCCAAGGCACTTAAATCTGGAGTGTTTAAGGCGATTATTAAATCGTGCTTATAGTTTGAATCATCTATATGAATGTTCTCTTTAGAAAAAGTTGGATCATTTGGATTTATATGCAGGTGTAGTTGGTTTTCATTTTCCTGATGATCTATGTGGTGAGGTTTAAGGTTCGGATGATCAAGTGTAATAGTTACTTTTTTTAAGTTAGTTACTTGATTTTTGATATTTGAAGCCTCTGGTAAAAATTTATAGTTATCAGGTAATTTGAAATTAGGAGAAACGATTTCCGAAGAAAGGCCCCATTTTTTGAATAATTTAGCAAGAGCCAAGCTACTGGCAATAACATCTCCAGTTGCTTCTTTTTTGAAAGTAATTAGAGGGTTGGTACTTTGCTGGATCATTTCGTAAAGTTGTTGGTTCTGATTTCGCGACATAATAAACTCCAAGTGTTTTTATCGGTTGGTATTAAGTTTCCAATCAGATAAGTGTATCCAAAAATCAGTCGTCTGTCAAGGAATAAAGGTGTTTGTCATAACTCCTTTGATTAGTCAAATTCATTGTAATTTTACATATTACGTGGTATTATTTATGTATGTTAATGAGCCAAAATTAATACAATTTTTTATATTTATGGAAATTTCCAAAGCCTATAATCCCAAGGAATATGAAGAGAAAATTTATAAGAATTGGGAGAGTAAAGGGTTATTTAATCCAGATACGGTTGAAAAAAGAGGAAAAGAATCCTTTTCAATAGTTTTGCCACCTCCAAATGTGACGGGAACATTACATTTAGGTCACGCGGCTATGCTTGCAATTGAAGATTTAATGGTTCGATACAAACGAATGCAAGGTTTTGATACTTTGTGGTTACCTGGAACCGATCATGCGTCTATTGCAACTCAAAATGTAGTAGAGAAAAAATTATACAAAGAAGAAGAAAAAACACGACACGATCTTGGGCGAGAAAAGTTTCTTGAACGAGTTGAAGATTATGTAGATCAATCAAAAGCAACGATTCATAATCAATTGAGAAAGCTTGGTTCTAGTTTAGATTGGAGTCGAGAAGCATATACTTTGGATGAAGTTAGAAGTAAGTCTGTTAAAAAGGTTTTTAACATGATGTACGAGGATCAATTGATTTATCGTGGATATCGAATTGTAAATTGGTGCCCTCGTTGTCACACAACGTTGGCAAATGATGAGATTGAATACAAAGATACAAAAAGTAAACTATATTGGATAAAATATGGTCCATTTGTTTTGGCCACAACTCGGCCAGAAACAAAACTTGGTGATACTGCCGTGGCAGTTCATCCAAGTGACAAGCGTTACAAAAATATGGTTGGGAAGAATTATATGATCCCTGGTGTTTTGGGTGAATTTGAAATTACTGTAGTTGCAGATGAAGAAGTTGATCCTGAGTTTGGAAGTGGGGCCGTAAAAGTTACGCCTGGTCATAGTATGGTTGATTATGAAATTGCAAAACGTCATAATGTGGCTGTTAAAAAAATCATTGATGAAGATGGACGAATGATGGCCAATTGTGGAAAGTATGCAGGCATGACTACTTTAGAAGCAAGAGAATCAATTGTAAAAGACATGTATGCAATGGATTTGATTGAAAAGGTGGATGAAGATTATGATAACAAAATTTCAGTTTGCTATCGTTGTAAGTCTGTAGTTGAACCACTTCCATCAGACCAATGGTTTATTGATGTAAACAAAAAAATTACAAAGAAGGGTAATAAGTATTTTGAAAAAGGAGCTTCCTTGAAAGAAGTGGCTCTTCAGGTTGTTAGAGACAAGGAAATCAATATTATTCCAGAAAGATTTGAGAAAACATACTTTAATTGGATGGAAAACTTGCATGACTGGTGCATTTCTAGACAAATTTGGTTTGGCCATCAAATTCCGGTTTGGTACAAAAAGAAACCAGAGTTTAAGATTTTTGTATCTAGACATGGGCAGGCTAATAGTAATAGAGATGATTCCTTAAATTCAGATGTTAATAATCAAACTAATGGTCTAACCGATCAGGGAATCCAGGATATTACAAGAGATGCAAAACGATTAAAAGAAAAAGGAGTAAAGTTCGACATAATTATTACTTCTGATTTTAAAAGAACAAAAGAAACAGCTGCGATTTTTGCGGCTGCGCTTGGAGCAGAGGTTGTTGAAGATGAAAGGTTGAGAGAGGTAGGAGTAGGTGCGTTTGAAGGAAAAACAGATGCTGAATTTGCTGAATTCAGATTGAACAATTGGGACAAGTGGCATCATGAGTCTCCCAAAGGAATTGAATCTTTTGATAGTTTGAAAAGTAGAGTTTTTTCTTTTTTAGAGGAAGTAAAAGAAAAATATCCAGATAAAAAAGTGATGGCTGTAACTCATGGTGATGTATTACGCGTGATGCAAGGCTATAACTTAGATATAACGGATGAAGAAATTTATAATTTAACTTATCCAAAGACAGGAGAGCAAATTGAAATTGATTTAACTTCAAAGCCTGAAATCTATGTTGGAGAAGCTGCGCCAGAAGGATCTGAATGGATTCAAGATGATGATACTCTTGATACTTGGTTCTCATCTGGGCTGTGGACTTTTACTACTATGCTTCCGGAGGATTGGGATGGGAAAAGTTTTGATCATCCAGAAATAAAAAGATTTCATTCAACTACAGTGCTTGAAACTGGATATGACATTCTCTTTTTCTGGGTGGCTAGGATGATTTTGATGACTACTTATGTTTTGGGCGAAGTTCCATTTGAAAATGTGTATTTGCATGGTTTGATCAAAGACAAAGAAGGAGAAAAAATGTCAAAGTCAAAACCAGAGACAGCTATTGATCCAGTTGAGGCTGGTGATAAGTATGGATATGATGCTGTTCGTTTGAGCTTACTAATTGGCAACACGGCCGGAAATGATGCGCGTCTTTATGATGAAAAAATTGAAGGTTATAGAAATTTTGTAAATAAACTCTGGAATATATCAAGATTTATTTTAATGAGTGTAGAAAACATTTCGGTTGACACAAACACTCTTAAAACAGATAATTTATCTGACAAGTGGATTTTGTCTAAGTTTAATATTTTAAAAGGGAGAGTAACTGAACTTCTTGATGATTATAATTTTTCTCAAGCAGGAGATGAGCTTCGTGAGTTTACTTGGAACGAATTAGCAGATTGGTATTTGGAAATTGCTAAAGTTGAAAAAAATAAAGATGCCATCTTGATGTCTCTCTTGAAAGACTTACTGCGTCTTTGGCATCCCTATGTTCCGTTTGTCACAGAAGCAATTTGGAGTAATCTAGATATCAAGAGTGAATTAATGATTGATGCTTGGCCAGAAATCTCAAAAAATTTAATTGATAATAAATCTGAAAAAGAATTTGAATTAATTAGAGAGATAGTTACAAAGATTAGAAATTTGCGAGCTGAATATAAAGTTGAACCTGGCAAAAAAGTCACGGTTATGTTTGACGGAGAAGAATCTCTGCTAAAGAATAACCAGGAAGTGATTAAATTCTTGGCTAGAGCAGAAAAGATTGAATTTGTTAATTCTAACCCTGATAAAGCTGCCTCTGCAGTCGTGCAAAACGTACAAGTATATTTGCCTTTGGCAGATTTAGTTGATGCTGGCAAGGAAAAAGAGAGATTAGAAAAAGAAATTGAGAATTTAGAAAAGTATATTGGTGGAGTGGAGAAGAAATTGGGTAATTCTAGTTTTGTAGACAATGCCCCCAAAGAAATTGTTGAAATCGAAAAAGCTAAGGTGAAAGAAGCTAAGGAGAAATTAAAGAAATTTGAAAAACAAATTAAAGAATTAAAATAAAAACATGGATTATTTAATTGTTGTCGTATTAGTACTATTTTCTGGCTTATTTTCCGGCCTAACTTTGGGTTTGTTGGGATTAGACAAAGCTGAACTCAAAAGAAAAATTGGGCTAGGCAATAAAGACGCTAAAAAAGTGTATTCAGTCAGAAAAAGAGGGAACTTGCTGTTGTGTACACTCCTTTTAGGAAATGTGGCAGTTAATTCAACCTTAGCTATTTTTCTAGGCAACATCGCAAGTGGTGTGATGGCTGGTTTGGTGGCGACTGGGTTAATTGTAATTTTTGGTGAGATTATTCCTCAAGCAACTTTTTCTAGATATGCTTTGCAGTTTGGGTCAAAAACAGCTTGGTTGGTGAAAATATTCATATTTGTTTTATTTCCAATTTGTTTTCCGATTGCCTGGATTTTAGACAAGGTTTTGGGAGAAGAAATGAATACAATTTATTCAAAAAAAGAATTAGTAAAGATTGTAGAAGAGCATGAGAACGCTACTGAGAGTGAAGTTGACGAAGTTGAACATCGAATTGTAAAAGGAGCTTTGTCTTTTTCTGACAAATCAGCCGAGCAAATCATGACTCCTAGAACAGTTGTATATTCTTTGGAAATAAATGACATTTTGGATGCCAATCTCTTGGATGAAATTAGGGAAGAGGGTTTTACTCGTATTCCTCTGTATGATGAATCTGTTGACAATGTAGTTGGTGTTTTATATAGCAAAGATTTGATTGGAATTAAGCCCGGTACGGCTGTTTCATCATTAAGCAAAAAAAGAGAGTTATTGAAGATTTCTCTTGATACAAAACTAGATGATGTTCTGAATTTATTTTTGAAATCAAAGACACATCTGGCTTTGGTGCTCGATGAGTATGGTGGCTTAGATGGTATTGTTACTTTGGAAGATGTAATCGAAGAAGTTTTTGCAATAGAAATTTTGGATGAGACAGATGATGTAGCTGACATGCAAAAGTATGCCAAAGAACACAATCCAATGAAGTCAAATATTAAAAAAGAAGATGAAAATAAATAGTATGAAAATTGATACTGATGCAAAAAAGATTGAAGAGGTTTTAACTAGATCTATTGATACGATTTACCCCGACAAAGAAACTTTTGAAAAAAAACTTAAGTCAGGTGATCGATTAAAGATTTATGTTGGGATTGATCCGACAGCTACCTATGTGCATCTTGGTCATGCTACTAATTATATTATATTAAAAAGATTACATGACCTAGGTCATGAGATTATTGTGCTTGTTGGTGATTTTACGGCCAAGATTGGAGATCCTAGTGATAAAAATGCTGCTAGAAAAAGATTAACAGATGAAGATGTTAAGACTAATCTAAAAAGTTTTAAAGCTCAAATTGGTAAAGTGCTAGATTTTGACAACAAAGACAACCCAATTGAATTTAAGTTTAATTCAGAGTGGTTAGCAAAATTAACTTTCGAAGATGTGGTTGATTTAGCTTCTCATTTTACTGTACAGCGGATGTTAGAAAGAGATAATTTTGAAAGACGAATCAAGGAAGAGAAACCTTTGTATGTTCATGAATTTCTATATCCATTAATGCAGGGGTATGACTCAGTGGCGATGGAAGTTGATGTGGAAATGGGGGGGACAGACCAGACTTTTAATATGCTCGCTGGACGAACTTTGGTAAAACATTATCAGCAAAGAGAAAAGTTTGTAATAACTACAACCTTGTTAGAAAATCCTGTGACTGGAGAGAAGTTAATGAGTAAAAGCTTAGGAACGGGAATTGGTTTGGACGAAGAGCCAAACGATATGTTTGGTAAGACAATGAGAATTCCTGATGAAGCTATTATCCAGTGTTTTGTGGATTGTACATATTTAGAAATGGCAGAAATTAATGAAATGGAAAAGGGATTAAAAGATGGATCTAATCCTCGTGATTACAAGTTTAAATTAGCTTATGAGATTGTAAAAATTTATCATTCAGAAAAAGAGGCTGAAGCAGCACAACAATATTTTGTTGATACGTTTAAGAATAAAGAAACTCCAGAAGAAATTGAAGAATTTGATTTAGCCGGAAAAACAATTATTGAAGCATTAGTAGGGGCGAAGATAGTAACTTCAAAGTCAGATGCACGTCGCAATATAGAACAGAATGGCGTTAAGGTAAATGAAAAAGCTTTAACTGATGTGAATTATGAAGTTGCTTCTGGTGACGTTATTCAAAAAGGAAAAAGATTCTTTATAAAAATAAAATAAAAAAGTATGAGAGTTTTAGTTTGTTTAGATGCTGTCGTTCTAAACGCAGATTATTCTGTTAATGAAGTGTCTGCAAAAAAAATTAGAACTTGGTTGGAAGCCGGGGCAGACGTTGAATTTCTTACGAAGTTGAATAAATTTTTGGACTTAAAGAAAATTGATGATGTCTTGAAAGAGTCTGGACTTGATGGTGCAAAAGTTCACAAGAAAATGGATGATGATAAGTTCCAAAAGGTGATTGAAGGCATTAAACCCCATTTGTTTATTGATTGTAAGGGGACACTTGATGATGGTGGTTCTATTTCTGATAAATTAAAATCCGATTACAAATTAAAGCGTTTGGTTCTTGGTTCTCCGGAAGACATTGCTCGTTTACCTGACTTGCCTGATGAATTGAAAGATCACGTACAAGAACAAGCTGAAGCAGCATCTGCTGAATAATATGAAAAGCATCCAATCTCAATTAAGTGAAATTATTTCTAAGGCCTTTGATGTTAAGGTGTCAGAAAATCAATTTACAATACCGCCAAAAATGGAAATGGGTGATTTTGCCTTTCCTTGTTTTGAATTAGCAAAAGAGTTAAAGAAAAGTCCGGTTGAAATTGCAACGAGCTTGGCAGAAATAGTACAAAACAAGGAATTGATTGTAAAAGCACAGGTTGCCGGCCCATATGTCAATTTTTATATAAACGAAAAAAGTTTAATTGAATATTTAGAAAAGGAGGTTTTGAAAAACAAGAAGTTTGGGCAAGGAGAAAATAAAAAACAAAAATTCGTTGTTGAATTTGCTTGTCCAAACACTCACAAAGCCTTTCATATCGGCCATTTGCGTAATATTATTACTGGTGAAAGTATTTCTCGGATTTTGAATAATGCTGGCTACAATGTAATTAGAGCAAATTATCAAGGAGATGTAGGAATGCACATTGCCAAGGCACTTTGGGGTATCAATCGTCTGAAGGATGAATATCAAGAAGTTAAAAAAAGTTCAGTTGATGAAAAAGTTAAATTCTTAGGAAAGGCATATGTCCTTGGTGCACAAGCATATGAATCTGATGAGGCTGATCAAAAAGAAATTTATGAGAACAATGAAAAGATTTATTCAAAAGCAGATGATATAAAAGATGTTTATTCGGAAACAAGAAAGTGGAGTTTAGAATATTTTGATAATATTTATAAGAGAATTGACACTTTCTTTGATAGATTCTATTTTGAATCAGAAATATTTAGTAGGGGAAAGAAAATTGTAGAGGAATATTTAGAAAAGGGGGTTTTTAAGAAAAGCGAAGGCGCAATAATCTTTGAAGGTGAAAAATTTGGTTTACATAGTCGTGTGTTTATAAATAGTAAGGGGCTCCCAACGTACGAGGCAAAAGATTTGGCCTTGGCAGAGCTGCAGTTCAAGGAACACAAACCAGAAAGGATTATTCATGTGGTTGGAAAAGAGCAGATAGAGTATTTTAAAGTTATTTTTAGTGCATTAGAGCAAATCTTGCCAGAAACTAAAGATAAAGAATATCATTTAGCATATGGTTGGGTGGCTTTGAAGCATGGCAAGATGAGTTCTCGTACTGGCAAGGTTGTTTTGGGTGAATGGCTGCTTGATGAAATTGAATCTAAAATTTCTGAGATTGTAGAAAAGAGTGAGGTGGCTGACAAAGAAACAACAAAGCAGAGAGTGGCTATGGCGGCAGTTAAATATTCAATGTTAAAAGTAGGTATTAAAGTTGATATGTCTTTTGATATTGATGAATCTGTTAATATTTCTGGAGACAGTGGTCCATACCTTTTATATATTGGTGCTAGAATAAATAGTATTTTGAAGAAAGTTTCTCTTGAAAAGAAAGTAAAGAAAAAAGATGCAGGCGAAAGTTCTTTGCACCAGACAGAAAGAAAAGTGATTCTAAGCTTGTTAAAATTTCCAGAGATCACGAAGAGATCGGCCGTTGAGTTAGATCCATCACAAATTGCTAAATATCTGTTTGACTTGGCTCAGGATTTTAATAATTTTTACACAGAATGTTCTGTTCTTAACGCAGAGGGGCAAACAAAGAAAATAAGAGTTGAATTGATCACTGCTGTGAACAAGGTGATGGTTAAAGGGTTAAATTTGCTAGGGATAGAGGCTGTCGAAGAGATGTAGTCTAGCTTTTGACTAATTAATCCACATATATTACCATTAGTTTTAAGGGAGGGAATAATTAATAAGGAATTTTGTATGTTCAAAAATGAAAATGAAGACGGGTATAATTCCGACTCAAGCGCCGTTGATGATACAGTGATAGGAAGTTCAATAAAGATTGAAGGTGATTTGGTTAGTAATGGTAGCATTACGGTTGAAGGGGAAGTTGTTGGTACCTTGAAAACGGAAAAAACCTTAAAAATTGGTGAAAAGGCTAAGGTTGTGGCTGATGTCAAGGCTCAAGAAGCTTTTGTGTCTGGGCAAATCCAAGGAAATGTTCTTGTAACTGATCGTTTGGAACTATCTAGCACAGCTGAAATTAATGGAGATATTCAAGCCTCTACTTTGATTATTGCTGCAGGTGCAGTCTTTAATGGCAAATCAACAATGTCAGAAAATGGACAAGCTTCAGTTTTAGCTCCAGAACAGAAGGAAGAGGAGGTAACGGTTGAAGATGATGAATAAGATTTACTCTTAGTATGTACTATTACGTATACGATACTTTTTTAAGTGATAAAAAATACGAAAAAGTTCTTGATAAAATCAAGACGACTCTTTTGGATTTGGATATTCAGGGGAAGCATGAAAAATTATCATTATTAAAAAGCGTAGATGAATTGATTCGCGATGAAATCAAACGTGGTGTCAATACTGTGATTGTACTGGGTAATGATAAAACATTTTTGAAAGTTATTGACACAATTGGTAAAAATAATGTAACCCTTGGGTTAATTCCAATTGGTGAGGGCAATGAAATTGCCAAGACTTTGGGAATTCCGATGGAGGAGGCAGCGTGCGATGTTATTGCTGCTAGGAAGATTGTGAAATTTGATCTGGGTAAGGCAAATGATCAATACTTTTTCTCCAATCTAAAAATAGACAAGAACTTGAGTCGGCTGAACATACAAAAGGATCAATATAAAGTCGTGCCGCGCGGGAATTGTGCGGAATTTAATATCTACAACTTTTATTTTCCTGAGGAAAAGAGCAAATTTGAAAAGGAAATGAAAAGATACTCATCGCAGGATGAAAAATTGGAGTTAGTTATCAGAACAAAGGTAACAAAAAAGGCCTGGTTTAACAAAAAGAAGACAATTAATCCAATAGATAGTATTATTCAAGGCAAGCTATTCAAGATTAAGAGTTTTGAGTATTTACCAGTTTTATTGGATGGGTATAAGGTTATCAAAACACCTGTGGTAGTTGAGATGGCTTCTGAAAAGTTAAAGGTGATTGTTGGTAAAAACCGATTAAAAAATATAAGATAAAAAATAAATAAATTAAGCTTATGTCTATGTGTCCAAAGGTAGATAGCGCAACTTGCATTGGTTGCGGAACCTGCCCATCTCTTGCTCCAGATGTTTTTCAAATGGGGTCAGATGGAAAAGCAGAGATTGTTGCTGATTGTGATTGTGAAGGTAAGGATGAATTAGTAAAACAAGCAAAAGACGCTTGTCCTGTACAAGCTATTTCATAAGGTTTTTGAAAGCGGTAGCTGTGGCTGCCGCTTTTGTTTCGCGCGGGTGTTGGAATTGGTAGACAAGCAAGGTTGAGGGCCTTGTGGGCTTCGGTCCGTGGGAGTTCAACTCTCCCTCCGCGCACCATTCTTCACACAAAGTTATTAATTACTTACTTTGATCTGACAGAATTATATGGAAAATGAACTCAAATTAATAAAACCCATGTATCCGTGCCAAGATGTTCCAGTTATTGCATTTGGTACTAGATGTCCAAAGCCGTGTTTGTATTGCGATCTAAGGTTGAGAAAATTTTCTAAAGAAGAAATAATCGCTTCAGATATCCCAGAAATACTAGAAAAGATAGTTAGTTATAAAGGGGCCTATTTTAGTGCTATAACAGATTGTTTGTTACCTCAAAACAGAGAAACGACACATTATTTAATTGAAAATATTTGGAAAATAAAAAGTGATTTTGTTCCACTCGTTGTTACGAAACAGATTATACCCCAAAAGACAATCGATCTTTTTGTAGCCAATAAAAAAAATGTTGTTGTTCAAATTTCAGTTCCGAGCTTAAATGAGGAAATTGTTTCTATTCTAGAACCAGGTGCAGCCTCTGTCAAAGATAGACTAGCTACAATAGAGAAACTCACAAAACAAGGAGTGAAGGTGATCGTTGTTATTATGCCGTGGTTTAATATATATAAAGAAGGAGAAAGTATAGAGGATCTGCCAAAAAAGTTAGTAAAGATAGGGGTGAAAAAATGTATAGTAGGAACAGCTGTTCTACCAGAAAAGGAGAGAGATGAGATATTGGATACTGGAGATGATTTTATTGTGCAATCTGTAAATAAAATGACAGAAATTAGAAAAGCAACTACGAAAATAGGCTACACATTACCACTCAAAGAAAGATTAGCTGCTTTTGAGAAGCTTACTGAAGCGTGCACTAAATTTGGCATACAGCCTATGATTTGCACTGCTGACAATGCTGATTTGATTGGAAAAACAAAACTTAGACTTTGCACTAAATTTGAACACCGTAATTTTAAAAATTAAAAAAGAGAAAAAACTGTTCTTAATGAATGTAAAAGAGCGGTTTTTTTATTGACTTTGAAAAATATATAAAGTAAGGTTTATTGATTGCTTCGGCGGTCGTGAACAACCTTGAGGGTTTAGATGTCAGAGGGAAAGAAAGTTGAGAAACTCGGTGACATTATGGGAAAGGAGATTGAAAGCTGGAGAGTCGGTTGGATCTTCTTTCTTGAGTTGGATCATCGTTTGATGGGGACTTTCCCCGCGATCCTGACAGAAGATACTGATGTCATCATCGTGGTGGCAGAGAAACCTCTTTTGCGGAAAGTTTGGGAAGGTGTACCGCGACGGAGATCTCGGATCAGTAAGGTTATGGCCGTCTACAATCTTGAGTTGGGGATTGCCTTCGATATTCGAAATCCGCGGAACGAAAGGACGCAGCCTCTTCGAGTGTTCTCGGCTGATGAAGTTGAGTCCCTTGCGGCACAAAGCGGGGCATTCAAATGGGCTCCTGGGATGATGAGCATGGAAGACGAGAGTCATGTTCCTCCCCCTGACTTTGGCGATAGCGAGTAAGAACATATGAAGGCCCTTGATCAAATTGAGGGCCTTCTTTTTATTGACGAGGGCAGGCATTTATGATAAAGTAATTTCTTGATTGATATGTTAACCCTAGTTCCGCGGGAGGCGGAAAGGAGACAAAATGCGAAGATCAAGTGTGAGTGATCGTCTGGGGCAAAGGCTCCACGACATCAACGTGAAGCTAGAACGATTTGGAGTTCCCTTTGCCTTGACACGGATGGGGAATTACAGAAACGGCGAGTTCGAGATCCAAGACGTGGTGTCGGTGTTCTTGCATCGGGAGTTCAAAATCTCGATTGTGTTTCAAATGAGGACTCCTTACACGGGAGAATTCATCGAGTATTGGGCTCAGTTCAACAGCACCTATTCGACGGAAGCTTTGTCGGGGAACATCGTGATTCCAGTTGTAAACGGAGACAAGTTTCTGATGTTAAAGACCCAAGGTCCTTTCATTGGAAAAACTCCGTTGATTTTCCCTCGTGGGTTTATCCCTCGCTCAGACGATGACCTGACGGCACAGCAAGTGTCGCTGTCAATCCTGGATCGAAAGATCATGGAGTTCGTCAATGCGGCTGGTGGAAGTCTTGTGGGGAGTCCCAGATTACTTTTGTCGGCAAAGGGGCCGATAGCTTTGGCTGAAGACCAGGGCACGAGCGGAAATCTGGTTAGCGTGTCTGTTGTGAATATCACTCTCGATGAGGAGAGGTTCGCAGCTCGTGGTCGAAAGGCTAGGCACGTAAAGCTCGTTTCTCAACATGATTTTTTCCGACTCGTAAGAGATGGAGAGATCATGGACATGCATTCTCTTTCTGCATTCGTAGCTTACGGGGCAGATCAAAACGGCTAGCGGGAGGCTAGTCCAAACTTTCTATATCTTCTTGATACAGAAGGCGGGATGCCTAGTATTTTGAGGGTAGGTACGGATGTTCGATTCGATTCGGAGGTTGCTCATGGAATTGCCATTGGGCAAGACGGCGGGGTGGAAACTCTTCGTCGATGGAAAAGAAGTTGCAGCTCAGGCTGTTGAACTTCTCAGCAGATTCGGTCTCCTTCGTTGGGGTTTCAATGGAGCCTATGACACTTGGGGCTTCGAAGAGCCTGGTGGCGGAGGTTCTGTTCTCGTCCCGTACTTCATCGACGAGCATGGAATGCTCTGGATCGGCGTGGTCAGACAGCCTCGTCCGTTTCAGTCCGAGACTCCGGTTCTGAACCTGCCTCGTGGGTTCATGGAGCCGGGTGAAACCCACTTCCAGACGGGCACTCGAGAAGGTTCGGAAGAGGTCGGTGTCAACGGCAAAGAGAGGGTTTTCCTTCTCGACGGCGAGGGCGGAAATCCGAACTCCACCTTCTTCATCACCGTCGGCAAGAACGAAGACGGAACCTCCAAGGGAGTTCGTTTCTACGGCGTTCGATTCACGGCAGACGAAGTCGAGGCCTCGGATGGCCTCACTTACACTTTCCGTGAAGGTGTCGTCACAGCCGTGACCCTGGACGCGGAAAAGATCATGGGTACGGTCTTCGTTCCCTGGACAGACGTTGCTCAGCTCGGCTGTCTGATGTCGAACGCTGGCGTGGCTCGACTCCTCGCCATGAAAGACTTGGGAGAGCTCGAGTAGTTGATTGATTGTCCCCTGGTAGCCAAGCTATCAGGGGACTTTTTTATTCAAAAAATGAGTGCATTATGGTATAATTGAGTCAAAGTTTAATTAACATTATTTTTATGATTGGAAGAATTATTTTAGGGGCAGTTTTATGCGTGATTGGTTTTTATTTTGTAAAAAAACCACATATATTTTTGGATCTTGGTGGTTCATTTGCTTTTGCAGACAAATGGCTCGGCGGGAGTCGAGGCTTCTACAAGCTTATTGGTGTGGTTTTAATTATGGTTGGCTTTTTGGCTATTACCGGTCTTCATGTCCGTCTTTTAACATGGATGGCAGCTGCAATGGGAGGTGGATAGAATGAGTAATAAGAGAAAAAGAATTGGAACTTGGGGAGAGCAGTTTGCAGTTAAAGAATTTGAAAAAATTGGATTTTCTGTGGTTGCAAAGAATTGGCAAAAGAAGTTTGGAGAGCTTGATTTGATTTTTGTAAAAGACAAAGAGATTGTCTTTGTAGAAGTAAAGACTCGAAGTTCAAATTTGTTTGGCTGGGCAGAAGAAGCCGTTGGTCAAAGTAAAAAGAAAAAGATAAAACAGACAATAGATCAATTTTTATTAGAAAATATAGAATTTCAGGATTGTTTTCCTCGTTTTGACATCATGGCTATTGAAATTTCAACTCTACTGCCAAACATAATTCATTATGAAAATGTTGAGTTATAAACATATGGAAGAAAAAAATACAAAATTTAATCCAAGACGTGTTGATCCCCGAGAGGTTGAGGCTAATAAAGTGTTGGCTGCTATCAGTTATCTTGGTTTGTTGTGTTTAGTCCCTTTGTTTCTAAAAAAATCTAGTCCTTATGTGCAATTTCATGCAAAGCAGGGGCTTGTTTTATTAATAGCTGAAATAATTATTTCTTTTGTTAATATTATTCCGTTTTTTGGTATGATTGTGTGGGGGCTGGCAGCTGTATTGTTTTTTATTGTTTCAATAATGGCTTTTATAAAAACCTGGAATGGTTCTTCTTGGGAAATCCCTATTGTTTCTGATTATGCTAAAAAAATTGAATTAGATTAATATCATATTTATGAAAAGAACAAAGATAGTTTGTACGATTGGTCCTGCGTCGGATAAGAAAACAACCTTAAAGCAAATTGTTAAAAGTGGCATGAATGTTGCTCGTTTGAATTTTTCTCACAATATACATTCTTATCATGCTGGAGTTATTAGAAAGATCAGATCAGTCTCAAAGGAATTAAAAACCAATATTGCTATTTTAGTTGATCTTCAAGGCCCAAGAATCCGTTTGTCTAAACTTCCGGAGGATGGAGTGAAACTTCGTAAAGGAGCAAAAATTGTTTTGACTACAGAAAAGAAGTTTGGAGAGAAAGAAATTGGAGTTACATACGAGTTTATGCACAAGGATGTGAAACCGGATGAAAGAATCTTGATTGCAGATGGGTTAATGGAGTTGATGATTGAAAAGGTTCAAGGGAAAAAGATGTATTGTCGAGTTGTGAATGGCGGGACAGCTTTTTCTAATAAAGGGATTAATCTTCCAGATACAGATGTTTCTATTGAAAGTCTTTCTGATAAGGATAAAAAAGATGTTGAGTTTGCTGTAAAAAATAAAGCAGATTTTTTAGCGCTTTCTTTTGTACGATCAGCCAAAGATGTAAAAGATTTAAGGAGCTTAATAAAGAGAAAACAAAAAAAATTGAATATAGAGCCAGAGTCTCCAATTAATATTATTGTTAAAATTGAAAGACGAGAAGCTGTAGAAGATTTTGATTTAATTTTGAAAGAGTGTGATGCTGTCATGGTTGCAAGAGGTGACTTGGGAATTGAGCTTCCGGTAGAGGAAGTTCCATTGATTCAAAAGCAACTCATTGATAAATGTTTAAAGGCTTCAAAGCCTGTAATTGTAGCGACTCAAATGCTTGAGTCTATGATTGTAAATCCTCGACCAACAAGAGCTGAGGCAAGTGATGTCGCCAATGCAGTTATTGATCATGCTGATGCTGTTATGTTGTCGGGTGAAACGGCTGGAGGGAAGTTCCCTGTAGAAGCAGTAAAAACCATGAGCAAGATTATCAAGGCGACAGAGGCTTCTTGTTATGATGATATTGAAATCAAGGAAATTTTGGAAATCAATAAAGAAACTGGGGTGGCTATTGGGCAGCTTGCAAGAATTTTGTCAGAAAATTCAAAAGCCAAGGCAGTGGTTGGCTCTAGTATGACTGGTGATACTGGAAGAATTGTCAGTAAGTTTCGTCCAGAAAGCCCGATTTATATTGGTAGTTACACAGAACGTGTTATGAGACAGCTTTGTTTGTCTTGGGGGGTAACTTCTTTCAAGATGGGGGAGTTAAAAGATCATGAGGATTTTATTGCAAAAAGTAAAAGGTTCCTGAAGAAAAATAAATTTGTAAAGGTTAACGATCAAGTTATTTTTGTAGCGGGATTACCAATAAAGAAGAAGTCAAAGATTAATTTCATTGAATTACGAGTAATTTAAGTATGCAGTCGAGGAAGAAGTATTTTATTTTGCTAATTTTTATTATGTTGGTGATTGGGGCCATGTTTTTCATGTACTCCACAATTAATTCACCAGAAAAATATACTTATTATACACACGGAACGCCTTCTTATTACGAGCGCGTTGTTTGCGTTCTAGGTGGTGGCAAAATGGAAGTCTCATATGGAACGCCGCCTATTGCATGTGTTGATGTTGAAAATTGTAAGCCAAAAGAAAGTTTGATGTGTCATTATCGTTAATATGAAAATGGGTTTTTGGGAAGCTACAGCCACTTTGGTCGGTACTATTATTGGTGCCGGCATTTTAGGTGTTCCTTATGTTATAGCTCAGGTTGGAGTTTTTTGGGGAGTAATTATGATTGTGATCTTGGGGATAGCTACTATTCTTTTGAATTTAATGTTTGCTGAAGTCGTGCTTAGAACGAAATCTTTGCATCAAATTGCTGGCTATGCAAAAAAATATTTGGGCATGATTCCTTATCGAGTTGAAATTGCAGCCCTGTTGGTCGGCTCCTACGGAGCAATGGTTGCATATTTGATTGGAGAGGGCGAAGTGTTGTCTGCTGTATTTGGTGGTGATAAGCTTATATATAGCTTGGGCTTTCTTGTTTTGGGCTCTCTTATCCTTTGGTTTGGGTTGAAGCTAGTGAAAGTGTTTGAACTTTGGCTGGTTTTTGCTTTTATATTTATAGTTTTTATTATAATTGCGTTTAGCAGTTCATCCTTGACGTTCGAAAATTTACAGTATAGTAATTTAAAGAATGTTTTTACGCCATATGGAGTGATTTTATTTGCTTATGGCGGCGCTGCTTCCATTGTGGCTATGAGACAGATTTTGAAAAGAAAGGAAAGTCAGTTAAGAACGGCCGTGGTTTTAGGAACAGTAATTCCAATGGTTATTTATATTGCTTTTTCTGTTATTGTTGTGGGGGTCACTGGTATTGGAACAACTGAAGTTGCAACGGTTGGATTGGGGCAGGCGTTGGGGCCAGCAATGATTTTATTTTGTAATCTCTTTGCCTTTTTTGCAATGGGTACAAGCTTTTTAACGATTGGAATTGTGATGATTCAGTTTTTTAAGTTTGATATGAAACTAAGTAAATTCTGGTCTTGGTTCTTGGTTGTAGTTGTTCCTTTGTTATTATTCCTATTGGTTACTAAAGATTTTATTAGAACAATGGGCGTGGCAGGCAGTTTGTCATTTGGGTTAACTGGGATTATTATTGTTTCTTGTTTTTGGAAGGTCAAGAAAATGGGGAATAGAAAGCCAGAGTTCAGTTTGCCGAAAATGAAGATATTTGGGGGGCTATTAATTGTAATGTTCCTTTTGGGAATTGTTTATACAATAGTTGATTTATTGACATAATTTAGCCAAAATTGGCTAGTTTATAGGGTCCATATTGGCCTTGTTTTTTTGAGCATTTTTTGTTATGGTTATGTAATAAATATGAAGCCAACAAGCATTAAATTTAGGATGTTAGAGATGGTTCCAGGCCTATTGATCTGGACGACTTTTATATTGTCTATAGTTTTGTCTTTTATTAAACCTCTCTGGGTTATTTACTTTATTATTGGTTTTGATTTGTATTGGGTGTTTAGAGTGTCTCATTTTATTTTCTTTGTAAATTTAGCCTATTTTAGGTTTAAGAAAGTTCAAAAAACAAACTGGTCAAATAAGGTTCGAGAAATTGATGGTTGGGATAAACTTTATCATATAGTTTATTTGCCAACTGCTGGAGAGCCAGTAGAAGTTTTGAGAACAACTTTTAATAGTTTGTTAGAAAGTGGCTATCCAACAGAAAAAATGATGGTGGTTCTAGGTGGTGAGGGAAGAATGAAAGAAGACTTTATGCCAAAGGCAGAACAAATAAAAAAAGAATTTGAAAGTAAATTCTATAAATTCTTAGTTACAGTCCATCCGGGAGATCTGCCAGATGAAATGAAAGGAAAAGGTGCAAACGCAAATTGGATGGGGCATAGGTCAAAAGAGATGGTTGATGATCTAGGAATTGTTTATGAGGATTTAATCGTTTCATATTTTGACAGCGATACTTGTGTTCACCAACAGTATTTTTGGTATCTAACATATAAGTATTTGACTCATCCAACACCAACAAAGGTGTCATATCAACCGGCCGTTGTTTACAATAATAATATTTGGGATGCTCCAGCTGCAATGAGGGTGACCGCGTTTGGAACAATTTTCTGGCTCTTAACAGAGTTGTTACGTCCAGAACGGATGTATACATTTTCATCTCATAGTATGAGTTTCAAAGCCTTGGTGGATGTTGATTTTTGGCAAAAAGATATTGTGACAGATGATTCTAGAATTTTTTTACAATGTTTCTTTCGTTACAATGGTAATTATGCTGTTGAGCCGATGTATATCCCCGTTTCAATGGATACTGTAATGGACAAAAATTACTTGCAGAGTTTCAAGAATTTGTACAAGCAGCAACGTCGTTGGGCGTGGGGCGTAGAGCATTTCCCTTACATGATGTGGGAATTTAGAAAAAATAAATTAATACCTTGGTGGAAAAAACTTAAATATACTTGGAATTTAACAGAGGGAATGTACTCTTGGGCAACAGCACCAATTTTAATCTTCATTCTTGGGCGTTTGCCACTATGGGTGGCTGGTCGAGGGGAGGATTCTTCTTCTGTCATAGTTCAGAACGCTCCATTTGTTTTGGAATGGTTAATGGCAATTGCGATGTCTGGTATTTTTGTGTCAGCTATTATTTCTGTTTTACTTTTGCCGCCAAGACCAAAGACTTATTCAAAGTGGAAGTATTCAATTATGTTATTGCAGTGGATCATGTTGCCAATCACCTTAGTTTTATTCGGTTCTATTCCAGCAATAGAAGCGCAAACTAGATTGATGCTAGGTTCAAAATTCCATTTAGGTTTCTTTGTAACGCCTAAGTCTCGATAAATATTTATGAGTAAAGTTTCAATAAATCTTGTTACATGGAATGGTCAACGCTATGTAGAGGATTGTTTAAGGTCAATTTTTAATCAGTCTTTTAAGGATTATTCAATTATTATAATTGATAATGGATCTTCAGACGATACAGTAGCAATTATTAGAGAAAGATATCCTCACCTAAAGATAATTCAGCACAAAGAAAACTTGGGTTTTGCGAAAGCTCATAATCAGGCAATCCATTGGACAAAGTCAGATTATGTATTGCTTTTGAATCAAGATGTTGTTTTGAGTAAAAATTATTTGAAAAATATCGTAGAAGCCATGGACAGAACTCCTTTGATGGGGGCTGCGGTTGGCAAAATTTTGAGGCTTCAAGATGATCAACAAACAAATTATATTGATACAGTCGGTTTGAAAATTTATAAAAATTATAGAGTGGTCGATATCGGTGCTGGTGAAATGGATGAGGGACAGTATGATGCAATTGAAGAAGTTTTTGGTGTTTCGGGAGCTATTCCAGTTTTTCGTCGTAAGGCATTAGAAGAAACTGCTTATCAAAAAGAATATTTGGATGAAACCTTCTTTAGCTACAAAGAAGATGTAGACTTGGCTCATAGATTTAGAACAGCTGGCTGGCAGGCGTGGAGAGTTTCTACGTCAATTGCTTATCATGATAGAACGGTTAGTTCGCCTCTGGAAAAAATGAGTCCGGTAAAGGTAGCAAAAAACAGATATGCTCAATCAAGCTTTGCGAAGTTTTATTCATATCGCAATCATTTGTATTTTTTAAAAAAGAATTTAGCAAAAATGACGTTTCGAGTGTTTTGGTATGAACTTGTGAAATTCTTTTATGTTTTGTTGTTTGAAACAAAAAACTTGAAGTCGTTATTTGATTATAAAAGGGACAAGAAGGTTTTAGTGGCAAAAAGAAAGTTAATTCAAAAGAATAGAAAGATTCAAGACGAAGATTTATTGAAGTGGTTAAATTAGTTTATGGAAATTTCAATAGTTATTTTAAGTTATAAAATGAAGGGGTTAGTCAAAAATTGTATTAACTCTATTTTTGAATCCAAAATTGATGTTCCTTATGAAATTATTGTAGTTGACAATGATTCTCAAGATGGAGTAGGTCAGATGTTAAGTGAAAAATTCCCTCAAGTAAAATTTATTCAGTCTGGTTGTAATTTGGGTATGGGCGGTGGTAATAATTTGGGAATTAAGGTGGCTGAAGGGCGATATGTGCTTGTAATGAATCCCGATATCTTTGTTTTTCATGATTCTATTCAAAAACTTTATGATCATATCAAAGATAGATCTGACGTTGGCTTAGTTGCTCCAAGATTATTGAATCCTGATAAAACTTTGCAGCATACTTGTTATCGTTGGCATGATTTTTGGATTCCAATTTACAGACGAACGTTTATAGGCAAGTTTAAGTTCGCAGAAAAGGCTTTGGAAAGATTTTTGATGCTAGAATGGGACCACGCAACTACCCGTGAGGTTGATTGGATCCAAGGTTCCTGCTTATTAATCCCAAAAAAGGTTTTTGACAAAGTTGGGGTTTTTGATGAAGACTTTTTTATGTATTTCGAGGATACAGATCTTTGTCGTAGAATAAATAAAGGTGGATATAAAATTGTTTATTTGGCAGATAGTGAAGTTATTCATTTGCACAGACGGCAATCAGCTGATGGAGGCAGATGGAAAGTTGTTTTTAACAAATTGACGCGTATTCATGTTAGAAGTTGGTTGAAGTATATGTGGAAGTGGAGAGAACGGAAAGAATAAAGAATTAGGAATTAAGAAGAAAGGAAAAACGTAGGTCATGAATAAGGGGTTGTGGTGGAGGGGAGGAATTTTATTATAACTCAGAAACTCAATATTCGAATTTTTTTACAGCCAATGGCTGTTTTTTTGATGAGAAAATTGCTATAATAATCATAGATTATGAAAAAAAATATTTTGCAAAAAGTAATGAAAGGAACGTTAAAAGAATTAAAATTCCTTTTGCCAATTTTTTTCGCAGCTTCTGTTGTGGGTGTTCTGATTGAGCAGTATTTACCAGCTAGTACATTTGATCTGGTCATTGGAAAAAATATCTTCTGGGCGATTCCGGCGGCAGTAATGATTGGTATAGTTTTTCCTATCCCGCGCTATGCTACATATCCAATTGCTTTTGCCTTGTTTGTAAAGGGGGTTGGTTATGGAATTATTTTCGCTTTGATCAGTGGCGAGGTTATTGGGGAGTCGATTGTTCGGGATGTTATTGAATTAAAGTACTTGGGCTGGAGGTTTTTTGTTGCGCGTTTTGCATTTAGTATTGTTTTTATAACGCTTGGTGGTTATGCTATTGAATGGATTTTATGATGGATATATTATCTACAAGTTTAATTTCATTTTTAAAAGTTTTGCCCGTGTTATTGGGGGCGGTTTTATTGTCCCAGTTTGCAAAGCTATTTATTCATGAAAAAAGTATAAAAAAACATATACATGATAATGGTCGTGGTGTGATGATTTCAACTGCGGTTGGGATTTCAACTCCTGGTCCATTATTGGCTTATCTACCAATCTTAAAAGTGTTAAAGAAAAAGGGGGTAGCCATTAGTGCTATCGGTTCATTTGTAACTGGGCAGACTTTGATTGGACCAGGTAGATTAATATTGGAAATTAGTTATTTTGGTCCTTTGTTTTTCTTCCTAAGAGTTATTTTAGCTTTTTTGATAGGAATTTGTGTTGGATGGAGCTTTCATTTATTAAATAAAGTAGTGAAATTTTAAGCAAAATGGACAAGCAGAATTTTATTTTTAAGGAAAAACGAGATTACAAGAGACACGCAAGTTTTTTGGGAAGTGTTTTCTTTGTGGCGCTCAGAATTGTTCCTTATCTTTTAATTTCAGCTATAGGTTTGATGTTTGTTGTGGCCATTTTTGTAGGTGTTTCTATTTTGCCACATTATGCTTCTTTGAAATCTGTTTATGCTCAGTCTAATGAAGCTGGCTTGCATTTACAAGCGGCTGAGAAGTTTCTGAGAGAGCAAAAGTTTGATTTGGCGACTCAGGAATTATTGAGTGCAGAAGAAAGTTTTAATTTGGCTCAGAAAAACCTAGGTAATTTTGATGATTCTTTGGTTATGAAGAGTGACTATATAGAAAATCAGTATTTAGTAGCTCAAGATGTTTTGTTTATTGGTGAAAAGTTGTCAGGCTCATTGCAGAAAATAACAGCCATTGGTGATGAAGCTTTGCAAATAATAAAAGAGGAGGATGCAACTTTCTTGAATATTGATTCAAAAACAAAAGGAGAGATTCTAAATGTGATATTAGAATCAACAAATGATTTAAAAGATGTTCGGCGAGATTTTGCTGCAGTTAGTGAAAAGTTGGTTGAGATAAATCAACGGCAACCTTTATTTATTTTTGATAAAGTAATTGATCCTTTGCAAATAAATATTCCAAAGGTAGAACAGACTTTTGACTTGGCTTTGACCTTTATGAAAGTATTACCGGCCTTCGCTGGGTATCCAGAAGAGAAAACCTATCTATTTATTTTAGAAAATAATCGAGAGATGAGACCAAGTGGTGGGTTTATTGGAACTTATGGGATTTTGAACATGGAAAATGGAGAAATTAAAAAGTTTTTTACTGATAATAGTTATAATCTGGATGTCCTTGTCCAAGATGATTGGGAGGTGGTATCACCAGAGCCAATGAAGAAATACATGAATCAACCAAAGTGGTATTTTCGTGATGCGAATTGGTGGCCGGATTGGCCAACCTCTGCAGAAAAGATTGAGTGGTTTTACAAGGCAGAGGGCGGAACAGAGGAGGTTGACGGTGTGATTGCTGTAACTTCAACTGTAGTTGAAGAGTTGCTGGGAGTTTTGGGTGAGTTCGAAGTGGCCGGCTTAACCTTTAACAAAGAAAATTTTTGGGAACAAATGCAGTATCAGGTTGAGTTTGGTTATTACAAGCAAGGCATTGATGTAATGGACCGAAAAGATATTATTGGTGAGCTTGGCAAACAAATTATGACAAGGTTGTTTACATTGCCTCTCTCAGAGTGGCCGAGTTTGATTGAAATGGTTGGAGAACAAACTAAAGAAAAACATATCTTACTTAATTTTCATGATGCTTCTTTGCAGCAGCTAGCCGTTGAAAATGGTTGGGCTGGCCAAGTGAAAAGATTTCCTGGAGACTTTGTTATGTTGGTTGATGCAAATTTAGCGGCTCTAAAAACAGACTCTGTAATGGATAGAACAATGATCTATAGTTTAGACCAATCTACAGATGATAATTTAACAGCACAAATTAAAGTAAATTATCAAAACAGTGGAACCTTTTCTTGGAAAACAACTAGATATAGAACCTATACTCGTTTGTATGTCCCCGAGGGAAGTCAATTGGTTTCCGTAAAAGCTGGAAATAAGACATACACAGCAGAAGAAATTGATACTTACAATGAGTTTGAGAAAACTGCGTTTGGTGTTTTCTTTGAGGTTGAGCCGCAAACCTCAAAGGAGGTAGTGTGGACTTATAAGTTGCCAAATAAAATCAAAGATCAGATTAATAAGGGTCAGTATTCTTTGTTGGTTCAAAAGCAGCCAGGGATCCCAAAGATGAATCTACAAATGGAATTTGATTTTAATCATGCGATCAAGGGGCAAGAGTCAATTGATTATAAAGTGGATGAAATTTCATTAAAGCACACAGAAGTTTTGCGCAGTGATCAAGAATATAATATTTGGTTTAAATAATATGAAAAACAAGAAAAAAACTTGGGGTATTTTGCTGATTGTTTTACCAGTTGTAGGATTGCCTGTTGTGTTAATGGCTTATGCGATTTCAACCTTTGTCAGTCAAAGTTTTCTAGAGATTAGTGAGGGCGCTTTAATAACATTTAGAGTTGCAAAAATGATTTTGGGCATGCTGGGTGTTGTGTTTGTAATGGGTGGTATAGTTGGGATTCCTGTTGGCATTGTTTTACTTGTTCAAAGTGAAAAAGACAAGCCTGAAAGCAAATAACATTACAAAAAGAGGCTTAAGTCAAGCTTCTTTTTTTATTCAAAGGAAATGTGCTAAAATGGATTAATACTGATTAATTTTTTTTGTGCTTATGAAGTTCGTCCCCCTACATGTTCACAGTCATTTCAGTCTTCTCGATGGCTTAGCCAAGCTCGAGGATATTGTTGGTAAAGCGAAGGAAGATGGTATGGAGGCGGTGGCTTTGACTGATCATGGCGTTATGCATGGAGCGGTTGAATTTTATCAAATGTGCAAAAAGGCAGACATTAAACCAATCATTGGCGTGGAAGCTTATATTGTTGACGATCGCAAGGTAAAGGATCGTGACACGGAAGAGCGATTCCACGTTATTTTATTAGCAGAAAATAATGAGGGGTATCAAAACTTAATAAAATTGACTACTCGGGCACATTTAGAAGGCTTTTATTATAAACCTCGGATTGATTGGGATTTGCTAAAAGAATATAATAAGGGAATTATCGCGTTGTCTGCTTGTATTTCAGGAGAAATTCCTCGCGCAATTTTGAAAGGATACTCGGATGAAAAAATAAAGACTGTAGTTGATAAATACATTGATACTTTTGGCAAAGATAATTTCTTTTTTGAAGTTCAGCACCATCCAAATATTCCAGAACAAAAAAAAGTAAACCATAAACTTTTTGAGTTGGGTGAAAAATGGGGGGTGCCGATTGTTCCTACAAATGACACTCATTATCTCAATTCTGATGATGCAGAGGCACATGATATTTTACTTTGCATCCAAACAAAGAGAACTGTGAGTGAGAAAAACAGAATGAGTATGCTTGGAGAAGATTTTTCTTTTTATACTCAACAGCAAATGACAGATCACTTTCGAAGTAACCCAGAGATTTTAGAAAATACAGTTAAGATTGCGGAGCGTTGTAATGTGGAGATTGAACTTGGGAAAATGCATTTACCTCATTTTGAATTGCCAGAGGGAAAAGATGATTTTGAATTCCTGACTGACATGTGTTATGAAAATATTCCTGTTAGATATAATTTTGATCCAAAAAAACCGGACTTAACAGCTGACGAGCAGGTAGTTATTGACCGTTTGGAGTATGAGTTAAGCATTATAAAGAAAACAGGGTATTCTTCTTACTTTTTGATTGTTCAGGATTTTATTGTTTGGGCAAAGGACGAGGGGATTGTGGTGGGGCCTGGTCGTGGATCAGCTGCTGGTAGTTTGGTGGCCTATTTAACCAAGATTACTGACCTTGATCCTATTCATTATGATTTATTGTTTGAGAGATTTTTGAATCCAGAACGTATATCCATGCCCGACGTTGATACTGATTTTTCTGATGAACGTAGAGAAGAGGTGATTCGTTACGTGGAAAGAAAATATGGAAAAGATCATGTGGCGCAAATCATCACTTTTGGAACCATGGCAGCGAAAGCGGCTATTCGTGACGTTGGTCGAGTTTTGGAATTGCCATATTCCTTTTGTGACAAGGTCTCAAAGCTTATTCCGATGAATGTGGGGCTTGATGAAGCGATTACAAAGGTGGAAGAGGTTAAACATTTGTACAATAATAATCCAGACGCAAAAAAACTACTTGATTTTGCAAAAAAATTAGAAGGTGTAGCTCGTCACGCTTCAACGCATGCCTGCGGAGTTGTGATTACAAAGAATCCGGTAGATGATTATTGTCCAGTTCAGTTTGCTCGTGATCAGGAAGAGTCTGTGGTGACTCAATATTCTAATCATCCTGTTGAAGATATTGGTTTGTTGAAAATGGATTTCCTTGGGTTAAAGAATTTAACCATTATGGAGCGAGCCAGAGAAATTATTGAAAAGATGACTGGGATAAAAGTTGACCTTGAACATGTTCCACTTGATGATGACAAGGCCTACAAGCTTTTTCAAGACGGGCGGACAACAGGTGTTTTTCAATTTGAGTCTAGTGGGATGAAACGCTATCTGAGACAATTGCAGCCCAATAACATTGAGGATTTGATTGCGATGGTGGCCCTGTATCGTCCAGGTCCGATGGATTTGATCCCTTCCTATATTGATCGCAAGTTTGGTAAAGAAAAAGTTGAATACATTCATCCAAAATTGGCTCAGTCGTTAAACAAAACTTTTGGGATTGCTATTTATCAGGAGCAGATCATGCAAATCGCAAGAGATTTAGCTGGCTTCTCTTTGGGTGAGGCTGACGTTCTGCGTAAAGCGGTGGGAAAAAAGATCATGGCTCTTTTGGCAGAGCAAAAAGAAAAGTTTTGTAATGGTTGTGTGGCCAATGGAATTGAATTGCAACAAGCGCAAGAGATTTTTGCTTTTATTGAACCGTTTGCTGGGTATGGTTTTAACCGTAGTCATGCTGCGTGCTATGCCTATATTGCTTATCAAACAGCCTACCTAAAGGCGAACTTCCCAGCTCAGTTTATGGCAGCTCTTTTGACCTCTGATCAACACAACATGGAAAGAATTGCTATTGAAATTGATGAGTGCAAACAAATGGGACTAGAAGTTTTGGCTCCAAGTATTAATGAGAGTTTTTCAACCTTTACCGTGGTGGCGGAATCTCTAGAAGAGGAAACTCCACGTATTAGATTTGGCTTGAATGCGATTAGGAATGTGGGCGAGAATGTATCAAAAGCAATTATTCATGAACGAAAAGCAAATGGTCCGTATCTAACATTGGAAGATTTATTATCTCGATTAACTAGTAAAGATTTGAATAAAAAATCTTTGGATGGGTTAATCAAGAGTGGTGCTTTGGATTTATTTGGGGAGAGAACACAGTTATTAGAGAACGTAGATAAGTTGATTCTCTTTGTAAAAGAATCTGAGAAGGAAAGAGACATCAAGCAAGCAAATATTTTTACTTTGAATGGACAAGGGGAAAAATACAGTGCGAAGTTGATTTTAAGAGAGGTTGAACCCATGAGTCAATTTCAATCTTTGGCTATGGAAAAAGAATTTTTAGGTTTGTACGTTTCTGATCATCCTTTTCGAGAGTTACAAAAGAAGTTAAAGGGGCTAGTTATTCCAATTGCGGATTTGCAAGAGATGGTTGGTGATAAAACGCAAGTTAGAGTTGGTGGTTCAGTATCAACTGTAAAAAAGATAATGACAAAGAAAGGGGATCCAATGTTATTTGTTGGCATGGATGATGGGGTGAGTAGTGTAGAGTTATTAGTTTTCCCAAGATTGTACAAAGAGGTTCATGAAAAAATGGAAGAGGGGAAGGTTGTGATTGTTGAAGGGACTTTGTCTGACAAAGATGATGAGCCAAAAATTTTAGGGAATAAAATTATATTTATTGATGAAGATACTTTTGATGTAACAGTCCAAAAGCTTCGAAATGGAAGTAAGATTGAAAGAACAAATTTAAAAGTGGTGATTGATTATCCTGCGGGGGCTACAAAGGACAAGGCAGAGCAAGTGAAGATGTTGTTTATGGGCCTTTCTGGTCAATATCAGGTTTTTCTTAAAATCCGGGACAAAATGGTTAAAACAGATTTTAAAATTAATATAGATGCTGATTCAATAACGAGAATTGAGGCAATTTTAGGCGCAGATTCAGTAAAGACCAACACTTATTAGAGAGGTGGAAAATCATAAAAAAAAAGAGTATAATAATAAGGCAATCATTAACCCCCTATAGCATATGTATGTAAAAACCCACACGAGAGTGACTGATAGTTACAAAAAATTAGTTTTAGGCTTTGTTATTATTACAATTGCTTTAGTTAGTATTATATTTTATTTTTCTGCTAGCAAGGCAGTTGTAAAAATTACTCCAAAAGTAACAGCCGTTCAAACTGATTTTGTGGCGGATGTTATTTCTGATGGAGGTTCTATTGAAAACGCTCTGCAAGGAGTGTTGTTTGAAGCGGACGTTGAAGGCTCTATTGAAGGTGATGCAACTGGTGTGAAATTACTTGATGGCGGGACAATTGGTTCAGTTACATTAATAAACAAAAGACCAGAGGCTCAAACCTTGGTAAAGACAACCAGACTTCTGACTGCAGACGGAATTCTTTTGAGACTTAGTGATAGGGTTAATATTCCCGCCAATGGCGAAATCGATGTTAATGTTTATGCTGACGATCCAAATGCTTTTACAGAGTTAGCCCCAACTAAATTTACAATTCCTGGTTTGTGGGAAGGCTTGCAAAGTGAGATTTATGGAGAAAACAAAGCAACTCTCACAAGTACAGGGGAATCAATCAAAGTTTTGAAGGCTGTAGACATTGCTAGGACAAAAGACAAGTTAACAGAAGAATTATATAATAAGGCAATTCAAGATTTTACAACTCAATTGCCAAGTAAAAACTATACAACGATTGTTGTTTCAAAAAAGGTGTTAGAGGAAGACGTTTCTGAGGAGGTGGATACAGAGCTGGAAAAATTTGTAGTCACCTTGAAATTAAAGGTGGCATTGATTGGATTGAATCAGGATGAGATCATTGAATTAGCTGGAGAAAGATTGAAATCTGTAGTTCCAAATACTCAAGAGTTATTAAATCTAAACATGAACAAGTTTTCTTATAAAGTTCAGAATTATGATGAAGCTGCGAAAACAGCTAATGTAAAGGTTCATGTAGAAGGTGATTCTGTGATCAAAGCTGATCATGTCATCTTTAATAAGACCAAGCTGGTTGGTCTTAGTCCAAAGGGCTTAGAGCTATATTTAGCAAATTTTGATGAAGTAGAAGACGTCGAGGTCGAACTTTCTCCATTCTGGGTAAAGAAAGTACCAAGACTAGAAGATCATGTGATTATTACGGTGGTGAATCCCAATAAATAGATAATCTATAGAGAGTCGCAAGGCTCTCTTTTTTATTTGACTAATTTTAGAATAGAGGTATAATTAATTTAATCAATTGTGATTGAGTTGGCTACCAACCAACTACTCTCTAGAGTCCGAAAGGCTAAGCAGTTGAGGACAATTAAATCAATGAAGTGTCCTTCGACCCTTCGACAAGCTCAGGGCGAGCTTGCTCGAGATGACAGCGATAGCGTCGATGGGAGCTTGGGTGGAACCACCCTACGCTAAAGCTTCGGGTGGCAGGCCATCCGAGCAGCAAGGGGTCCCAAGGTTATATGCCTTGGTTTTTTTATTCGTTTTTTCTATAAGCTATTAGCTAGCACCTGTTACCCAATTAAATATGAAAATTTTAATTCAAAGAGTAAAAAGCGCAGAAGTTTTGGTCAAAGGTGAATCTGTTGGGAAGATTGGTCCGGGACTTTTGTTATTTCTTGGGATTGGTAAATATGATACAGGTGAAGAAATAGAATACTTGGTAAAGAAGATTTCTGATTTAAGGATTTTTGAAAACGCAGAAAAGAAATTTGATTTGTCTCTGAAAGATGTAAAAGGGGAGGCGTTGGTTGTTTCTCAGTTTACTCTTTGCGGGGCTTGTGAAAAAGGACGTCGCCCAGATTTTTTCGCAGCCGCTGAACCTTTCAAAGCCAAAGAGATTTACGACAGGTTTGTTGGGCGATTAAAAGAAGAAGGCATTAAGGTTGAAACTGGAAAGTTTGGAGCCTACATGCAAGTTAAATTAGAAAATGACGGACCTGCCACGTTTATGCTAGAAAGAGAGAATAAAGAATTAGGAATTACGAATTAAGGATTGTATGGAGTATAAGGCCAATTATCAGAAAATTAAAACATTTAGAGATCTAGTTTCGTGGCAAGAAGGTCATAATTTGGTTTTGATGGTTTATGAGATAACGAAAACGTTTCCAAGAGAAGAGACATTTGGTTTGACAACTCAGTTGAGGCGGGCGGCTGTATCTTGTACTTCAAATATTGCAGAGGGGTTTAGTCGTCTTACGGCTAATGACAAGGCTCATTTCTATACGATGGCGTTAGGGTCATTAACTGAAATTCAAAGTCAGCTAGAGATAGCAAAAGATATTGGGTATATTAAAATAAATAATTATAATGAGTTAGAATTAAAGGCTATTAAGATTCATAAGGTTCTTAATGGATTAATAAAAGGAACACGCTTTAAAAAATTCCTTAATTCCTAATTCTTTATTCATAATTCTAAAACATATGGACAAAGAACAATTATCAAAAATGAGACATTCGTTAGCGCATATTATGGCGCAATCTGTTTTGAAGTATTTCCCAGAGGCCAAGTTGACTATTGGTCCGGACATTGAACATGGATTTTACTATGATTTTGATTTAGGAGAGGAAACATTTTCTCCAAAGGACTTAAAGAAAATAGAGAAGCAGATGAGAAAAATTGTAAATCAGGATCAAAAGTTCGAAAAGTATGTTTTGCCGGTTAGTGAGGCAAAAGAAAAGTTAAAAGACAATCCGTATAAGGTTGAAATGATTGATGATCTTGAAAAGGAAGGTGAAAAGGAAATTGGATTTTACAAAAACATTGATCAAGAGGGGAACGTGGTATTTGAAGATATGTGCCGTGGTCCTCATGTTGATTCAACAGGCCAAGTTGGAGCATTTAAACTTCAAAAGATTGCTGGGGCATATTGGAAGGGGGATGAAAAGAATAAAATGTTACAGAGAATCTATGCTTTGGCTTTTGAAACAAAAGAAGAGATTGATGAATATATTGAAATGTTAAAGGAAGCCGAAAAGAGAGATCATCGAGTGATTGGAAAAGACCTATTTATGATTGATCAGAAAGTTGGACTTGGTTTGGCTATGTGGAAGCCAAAAGGTGCCATGCTTTGGAAGATCATTGAAGATTATTGGAACAAGGCTCATCTAGATGGAGGTTATGAATTGGTAAGAACTCCACATATTGGTGGCCGCGCTTTGTGGGAGACTTCTGGCCATTGGAATTTTTACAACGACAGCATGTACCCAGCTTTAGAGGTTAGTAAAACATTGAAAGAAGAGCAAGAAGGGATTGCTGTTGACCGACCAAAGGAAGAATACCTATTAAAACCAATGAACTGTCCTTTTCACGTAATGTTGTACAAAGGAGAGAAATGGTCATATCGTGATTTGCCACTTCGTTGGGCAGAATGTGGAACTGTTTATCGTTATGAAAAATCTGGAGAGCTGTCTGGTTTAACTCGAGTTAGAGGCTTTACTCAGGATGATGCTCATATTATCTGTCGTGAGGATCAAGTGGAAGAAGAGTTAAAGAGAGTGGCCAATTTTGCTAAAGATATATTTGATTCATTTGGGTTCAAGGATTACAAAATTTATTTATCTGTTAGTGATCCAAAAAACAGAGATAAATATGTGGGAGAAGAGAAAGATTGGGAAATGGCAGAGAGAACTTTAGAAAAAGTTGCTAAAGAATTGGGTATTGAATATGAAATAGAAGAAGGCGAGGCTGCTTTCTACGGACCAAAGTTAGATTACAAAGTTAAGGATGTTATTGGTCGTGAGTGGCAACTATCAACTGTTCAGTTTGATTTTAATCTTTCAGAACGATTTGACATGACTTATACAAACTCAGAAAGCGAAGAGGTGAGACCGTTTATGATTCATCGCGCACTCTTTGGTTCATTCGAAAGATTCATGGGACTTCTAATCGAGCACTATGCAGCGGCTTTTCCACTTTGGTTGTCTCCAGAACAGGTTAGAATACTACCAGTTTCAGAAAAGTTTGATGACTATGCTAATGAGGTTAAAGTTTCATTACTGGAAAAGGGTTTGAGAGTAAAAATGATTAGTGATGGAGGTTCTTTGCCAAAGAGAATTAGAAACTCGGAGAAAGAAAAAATCCCATATGTTCTAGTGGTTGGTGAAAAGGAGGTGGCAGATAAAACTGTGGCTGTCCGAAAACGAAAAGAAGGTGATTTGGGTGCTAAGCCTCTAGGTGAATTTATTGAACAGGCGGTAAAAGAAAATGCTGAAAAAATAAACGAATAGACTTTGTTTAAAAAAAGAGAGCCGACGGCGCTTGGCGCTGTCGGCTCTTCTTGTCTATTTCTGGAGACGAGTGTCGATGGCGATTCGACGCCATTTGTTCCCCCAGAAGATGATGTTGATGGCGACGCCCAGCGAATATTCGACGAAGGACTTACGTCTTCGCCGTTGGCTGAGAGCTTTGGACTCTTTCACCACGCCGTCGGCTGCGCCAACGAACTTATTCGCGGCGGCGATCAGATCAGTCGTTGTCTCCGCCTGAAGCGGCGGTAGCTGATCTTTCGTCGCAATGACCGCAGCCAGAGGAGACAGATCTCCCGCAAGGAGTCGATCGGCGATTTCTTCGGCTGGATCTGCTGGTGGTTCTGCGAGTACGCCTACGTCCAGCTCGTGCTGGAGGCGGCACATCCGCAGGATGATCCAGAAGAAGGTTTCTCCGGTTTCCAGGTCAGGGGCTACGAACGGGCGAGACTCGATCTGCTGATCGATGACGGCCGTGATGCCTCTAACTTTGAATTCTGGACGATCTTTTGCAGATGTCTGGAATCCCTGACGGGCACCATCGAGATCGAAGTTGTCGATCAGGTCTCCCTTTGCCCAGAGGGCTTGTTCCGCGTCTCGGACCTTCTTTTTCTCTGAATAGCCGTTCTCAGCCAGATCCTCTCTGACGCCCTCAATCGTCGTGATGTGGGGGAATCTCAGAAACAAGAGGCCAAGAGCTGTGTACAGCTTGTCGTACTCGACCGTGGAGATGTATCCATGGTCGTACAGTAGAGTCAGATACTCCTTCAAGTTGAGGTGGCGTGGTTTCGGTTCTGCTTCGGGCGGCGGGGGTGCTTCTCTGGTACGATCTCCAAAGAGGTACACCACCTCAGCCCCTTTTCCGGGTGTCGGTGTCATAGTATCCTCCATTTACAGACAGTGACATGCTATTATTACATTTTTACTTCCATTTGTCAACTTTTCGTGATTATATTAAAGACATTGAATTCTTTGTTATTAACTGTGAATTAATTGGGTTAGGATCATAATTAAGGTATAATAAAGGAGTAAGAAATAAATTTTTATATTATGAGACTTAGTAAAGTTCTTGTTTTTGTGTTTTTGTTCATTTTTGTAGGTAATTCAGTTGCCCTGGCTGCGAGCGATCCTTATTATAAAAAGCAATGGTATTTGCAGGAAATAAGAGCAGAAGAAGCTTGGTCTGTTTCCAAGGGAAGTGCTGCAATTGTAGTCGCAATTATTGATACAGGCGTAGATCTTGATAATCCTGACATCAAAGACAATGTTTGGGTTAATGCCGACGAGGTTGCGGGCAATGGTATTGATGATGATAAAAATGGTTATGTTGATGATCGTAATGGTTGGGATTTTGTTGTTAATAGTGCAGACCCTAATCCCAAATTAATTTCAGGGTACACTTCGGCAGGTGTCAGTCATGGAACATTTATTGCAGGCACGGTTTCTGCCACGCATGATAATAATTTTGGTATAAAAGGTATAACTTCGAATGTTAAAATAATGTCTTTGGTTGCTTTGGATACAACTGGGAAAGGTGGATCTGGCGCAGTAGCTGAAGCTGTTGCGTATGCAGTTGATAATGGTGCAGATGTAATCAATTTAAGTTTTGGTGGAGAGGATTATGATTTAAGTTTGAAGCAAGCTATTTCTAATGCTTATTCAAAGGGGGTGGTTGTAGTTGCCGCTGGCGGAAATGCTCTTAATGGCAGTGCTGGTTATGACTTAACTAACAATCCAATTTATCCAATTTGTTATGATCAAGAATTTAATGAAAATAAAATACTCGGAGTAGTTGCTCTAGATCAAGATAATCATATTGCAGATTATTCTTTGTATGGGGCTGGTTGCATAGATATTGCGGCTCCTGGTGATAATATTACAAGTTTGGCATATCAAAATGGGAATTATTCTCAATTTCAAAGTTACGTAAATCAAGGTTGGTATGGAAGCTCTTTTGCTTCGGGTATGGTTTCTGGCGCAGCGGCTTTGTTAAAGTCAGTAAATCGTAATTTACAAGCTAAGGATATAATAAAAATTATTAGAGAAGAAAGTGGTCTTTTGATTGTAAGCAGTAAATATCAGGGGAAAGTTGGTGAGGGACGGTTAGATATAAAAAAGGCTGTAGATAAAGTCATTTCTCATTATGGTAATTATGCTCCGTCTGTACCAGCTTCTCCAGTCGTTCCTGTTACGCCAAGCGTTCCAGCTTCTCCAAGTGCTCCGTATGTTCCTCCGGTTTCGACTTTGTCTCCCATTGTAACTGATGCTGAATTTTATACTGCAACCAGAGCGAGTGGCTCCGGCGTGATTAGAGTTTTTAATTCTCAATATAAACAAACAAAACAATTTCCCGTTTTTGGTGATACGAGTTTTCATGGTTTGAATATTTCGTTGGCTGATGTAAACCTGGACGGTCAAAAAGACATTGTGGCCGCAGGCGTAAAGGGGGATCAACCTTTTGTCCGAGTGGTAGACACAAATGGAACTATCTTGAGTAGTTTTTTAGCCTTTGAACCGAACTTTTTTGGTGGTTCAAATGCTGCAGCTGGAGATGTTGATGGTGATGGTCAGATAGAAATTGTTGTGGTCCCTGACTCTGACAGATCACCTATTGTACGGGTTTATAATTTGGAGGGACAATTGGAAAATGAATTTTATGCTTATAATATTTCATACATTGCAGGTATAAATGTAGCCGTGGGAGATGTTGATGGTGATGGTCTTGCAGAAATTATAACCTCACCTCATTATGGGTTACTTCCAAAGATAAAAATCTTCAACGGAAAAGGCGTCATGGAAAAAGAAATCATGGCTTATGCCCCAAATTTTACTGGTGGTGTAAATATCGGACTAGGAGATATGAATGGAGACGGCAAGCTTGATATAATTACTGGAGCAGGAGCAGGGGGTGGTCCACATGTCCAATCTTTTGATTATTGGGGAAACAAAATCTCAAGTTTTATGGCTTTTGCCAATAATATGACAGCTGGCATTTATGTTAAGTCATTTGATTGGAACCGGGATGGGCAAAATGAGATTGTTGTGACAGCGGCGGCTCCAGGTGGTCCACACGTAAAAATATTTTCTTTGAATGGAAGTTTAATGGGAGAGTTTTTCCCCTATGACATTAGTTTCACCTCGGGTGTTAATGTAGAAGTAAAATAAAATGATAAAAAGAATTTATAATTTTGTTGATCGCAAATTAGGTTTTAGAGAATTAGTTCGTTACGGACTGGTTGGTGTTATTGGCGCGGCGATCGATTTTAGTTTGTTAAATGTGTTTGTCCAATTTACAAAGTTTGATGTTTATCAGTCTTTGGTTTTTGCATTTTTAATTTCAGTTATTGCGTCATACTTTTTACATAGTTATTGGACCTTTAAGGTTAAGAATCTGCCAATTAAATTGATAGCATATTGCTTGACAGCCTTAGTTGGACTTATTATTAACTTTACAGTAATGTATTTATTGATAGAGGGGTGGGAGTGGTGGTACAATTATGCCAAGCTGGCTGCTCTTTTTGTAGCGCTTGTCTGGAATTATACAATTGCAAAAACATTAGTGTTTAATAATATAAATAGATAAGACTTATGATTAAAGATGTTGCTGTAAAGCATTTAAAAAGATGGTGTGATGATAGAGGCTTTTTTTCTGAAGTAATAAAAGACGGAGAAGAAACCTTTCACGAAGTAAAACAAACAAGTTATACTGAAACTTTGCCGGGTGTGATCAAGGCATTTCATTGGCATAAAAAACAATGGGATGTTTGGTTTGTTATCAAGGGGGTAGCTCAGGTTGTTTTACACGACTTAAGAGAAGACTCAGAGACAAAAGGAGAAACTCAAGCTATTGTTTGTGGCGAAGATAACCCAATGTTAATAAGTATTCCGCCAGGGGTTGCTCACGGCTATCGTGTTTTGGGCCCGCAAAGAGTTGGACTTCTTTATCATACAAGTGAAGCTTATAATCCAAAGGAGCCAGACGAAGAAAGAATAGAGTTTGATGATCCTTCAATCGGTTTTGATTGGACAACAAAAAACAAATAAAGATATGTTGCCAAAGTTAGATCCAAAAGTAAAGTATGCTCCTTATGATTATGTAATAAGATATTTATTACCGATCATTCCAAAGGGGTTAACCCCAAATCAAGTTACATTTACTCGTTTGATTTGTACGCCTCTTTTGATTTTGGTTTTAGCTGTTCAGGAGTATAAAATTGCCTTACCCTTATTTATTGTTCTTGCTTTTACTGACATGTTGGACGGTGCAATGGCAAGGCTTCGTGACCAGGTAACAGATTGGGGTAAAATTTGGGATCCAATTGCTGACAAAGTTCTAATTGGATCTGTATTAGTTATCCTGTTGTTACAAGTTAATTTTGCATTGACTGTTTTTGTTCTAGCTTTTGAGGTCGCCTTTATTACTGGTGGTACGTTTATGAAGATGAAGCACAAAGACATTGACTTGCAGGCAAATGGTTGGGGCAAGATAAAGATGGGGCTTCAGAGTTTTGGTGCTGGGTTTTTAATCTTAGGATCTTTTGTGGCTATTCCCGAATTGCTGCTGGTGGCTCAGATTTGTTTGTACATTAGTTTGTTTTTTGCGGCAGTTAGTTTATTTAAAAACGGAATATAAAACGCATGGATTGTGTCTTTTGTAAAATCATAAAAGGAGAAATTCCTTCATATAAAGTTTATGAGGATGGTGATTTTTTTGCATTCCTTGATATTAATCCTTTAAACCTAGGACATACCTTGGTTATTCCAAAAAAGCATGATCGATGGGTTTGGGATGTTGAAAATGTTGGAGAGTATTTTGAAGTCGCTCGTAAAATTGCGGTGGCTCAAAAGAAAGCCTTTGGAATTGAACTTGTTGTTTCTCTCGTTGTTGGCGAAGAGGTTCCTCACGCACACATTTGGTTGGTTCCAAGATTTGAAAATGATGGTCATGGTGGTTCGATTGATACAGAAAACAGAAAAACTTTTTCAGAGGAGGAAATGAAAGACGCGCAGGCAAAGATTATTAAAGAATTAGTATAATATGGTAAAAGCGATTGTATTTGATCTTGATGGCATGGTTTATTTAACAACTGAAATGTTCAGTACTCGTTATGCTCGTGAATTTAATTTGGATCCAGAAATAATGGTTCCTTTTTTTAAAAACCAATTAGCTGCTTGTCAAAAAGGGGAAATGGATTTAAAAGAAGAGTTAGATAAAGTTTTGGAAACGTGGAAGTGGACAGGAACAGTTGATGAATTATTAGACTACTGGTTTGATGATGGACAACTGAATGATCATATGTTGCCATTGATTTCTGAGTTAAAAGAAAAAGGAGTTTTATGTGGGTTGTGTACGAATAATGAAAAATATAGATTGAAATACTTAAAAGAAAAGTATGACTTAGGAAATGTTTTTGATTTTATTGTTACTTCTTATGAAACAGGTCATTTAAAACCAGAAAAAGAAATATTTGATACTGTTTTGGAGAAAATTAATTTAAGTGCAGGTTCTGTTTTGGTTTGTGATGATAAAGAAAAGCATGTTGAAACGCTGTCTGCTTGGGAATTCGTTCCATATATTTATAAAAACCAAGAAGAGTTTGAAAAGAAGTTAGAAGAATTAAAAGTTTTGTAATATGTCAGATTGGAAAGTCTTGAAGAGTAAAAAGGTTCACAAGAATAACTGGTATAATGTTATTCAGGACGAGGTTGAAATAAAAGAAGGCAAGAAAATCTTTTACCATTATATTGATAAGCCCCCTGGTGTTGCTGTTGTCCCCGTTGATGATGATGGTAATATTTTTTTTGTAAAACAATATCGGCATCCCATAAAAATTGATGCAATTGAATTTGTGCTAGGCACAATGGAAAAGTTTGATGTTGATGTTTTGGAAGTTGCCAAACGAGAATTAAAAGAAGAGACAGGTATCGAATCTTTGGATTGTAAAGAGATTGGAAAGTTTTTTTGGATGGATGGTCTCAGCAATCAAGTTGGACATATCTTTCTTGCCAAAAAGTTAACAATAGGGGAGAGTCATCCCGAAGAAACAGAGGATATTACGGTTGTAAAGTATTCTCTGGAAGAAGTTAAGCAAATGATCAAGGATGAGGAAATTAAAGATGCTGCAACCATAGCTGTTTTTTATCGATATTTACAATATTTAGAGACGTAATTTCAATTTGCAAAAACTATAATAAAATAGTAAGATAATACGACTATAGGAGAAAGAAATAAAAAGAAATCTATATGAAAATGCTAGTGACTGGGGGGGCTGGTTTTATTGGTTCAAACTTCATCCGTTATATCTTGCAAAAATACCCGCATTATGAGGTTGTTAATTATGACAAATTGACTTATGCTGGTAATTTAGAAAATTTAAAAGAATTTGAAGATCACCCAAATTACAAGTTTGTTAAGGGTGATATTTTAAACTCCGAATTAGTCGAGCACGTAGCAGCTGATATTGATATTATTATTCATTTTGCAGCTGAATCTCATGTTGATAGATCTGTACTAGATCCATTTTCTTTTGTGAGAACAAATGTTTTGGGAACACATTCTTTATTAGAGGTGGCCCGAAAGCTAAAAAAACGATTTCATCATGTTTCGACTGATGAAGTTTTTGGTTCATTGGCCATAGATGAAAAAGACAAAGCTTTTCACGAGGAATCTCCTTATGATCCACGTAGTCCGTATTCATCTTCAAAGGCAGCTTCTGATCATTTGGTCCGAGCCTATTATCATACTTATGATTTGCCAGTTACAATTTCAAACTGTTCAAATAATTATGGACCTTATCAATTTCCAGAAAAAGTAATTCCATTGTTCGTAAGCAACTTGATTGAAGGAAAAAAAGTTCCTTTGTATGGAGATGGAAAAAATATCAGAGATTGGGTCCACGTTGATGATCACAACAGTGCAATTGATGCAATTCTCCACAAGGGAAGAATTGGGCAGACGTATGCAATTGGTGGTGATAGTGAAAAATCAAACTTCGAATTAACAATGGCTATTCTGGCACAAATGGGTGTTGGTGAAGAAATGATTGAGTATGTAAAAGATCGTCCTGGACATGATAGAAGATATGCAATTCGTTCTCATAAGATACAGGCAGAGCTGGGTTGGCAGCCAAAGATAAGTTTTGATGAAGGAATCAGAAGAACAATTCAGTGGTATGCTCAAAACGAAGATTGGTGGAAACGAGTTAAATCTGGAGACTATCAGGATTATTATGATGCTTGGTATAATAAGAGGTAAAAGTAACAAGTATAAAGTATAATGTTGGAAATAAGAATATATATATTTTGCCCCTAGCTTTAGCTGGGGAGACTAGATTGACGAAGTCAATCTTTACGTCTTTCTTCGGCTTTATACTTTAAACTTTATAACTTAAATTTTATAACTTAAATTTTTATGAAAATATTAATCGTAGGGGCAAAAGGAATGTTGGGGCAGGAATTAGCAAAAGTGTTTTCTGAGAGTGATTTAACTTTGTGGGACAAAGAAGATTTGGATATTACAAATAGAGAACAAGTTTCTCAAAAGATAGAAGAGTTAAGACCAGACGTTGTCATTAACTCAGCAGCTTATAATAATGTAGATGGTGCAGAAGAAGATTTTGAAACAGCCCTTCGTGTTAACGGTGAAGGACCTTCAAATTTAGCGAGAGCTTCAGAGTCTGTTGGTGCCCGTTTTGTTCAATATAGTAGTGATTATGTATTTGATGGAAGTCGCAAAGAAGGGTATACTGAAGATGATATCCCTCAACCAATTTCAAAGTATGGAGAATCAAAATTGGCCACAGAAAACATCTTTGTTAATTGTATAAATTGTTATTTGATTAGAACTTCTCGTTTATTTGGAATGCCAGCTAGTTCAGAGGGCGCAAAGAAAAGTTTTGTAGATATAATGATCAAGCTTGGTAAAGAAAAAGATAATTTGGATTTGGTAGATGAAGAGTGGAGCAATCCTACTTATGTTGTAGATTTGGCCAAACAAACAAAAGTTTTATTAGACGGTGGCTATAATCCGGGTGTTTATCATATTACAAATGAAGGAGCCTGTACTTGGTATGGATTTGCTCAGGAAATTTTTCACCAAGCAGGTATAAATATTCAAACAATCCCAGTTGGAGGAGACAAATTTCCTCGTCCAGCGGCCAGACCAATGTATTCTTCTTTGTTAAATAAGAAGTTACCATTGATGCGACCTTGGCAAGTTGCTTTGCGTGATTATTTAACTTCAATTGATGAAATAAAAGCTATCAATTATAATAGCATGAAGAAAGTGATGAAGGGGATTATCTTGGCAGGTGGAAAGGGGACTCGATTGTTTCCATTAACAAAAATTACAAGTAAGCAATTATTGCCAGTTTATAATAAGGCGATGGTTATGTATCCGCTTGAGACATTGATCAAGGCAGGTATTAAAGAGATTCTGATTATTGTGGCGCCAGAGTATGCTGGTGATTATTTGCGACTTCTTGGTTCTGGTAAAGAGTGGGGTGTAAAGCTGACTTATGAAATACAGGATGAACCAAAAGGATTGCCAGAAGCGTTTATCATTGGTGAGAATTTTATTGGAGAAGATAATGTAACCATGATTTTGGGAGACAATATCTTCTTTGATCATGATTTTACAGATGATATTCAATCTTTTGAAAACGGTGGAAGAATTTTTGCGCTTGAAGTTCCAGATCCAGAGCGTTTTGGTGTGGTTGAATTCAATGAAAGCAAAAAAGTACTTTCAATTGATGAAAAGCCAAAAGAGCCCAAGAGTAATTTCGCTATTCCTGGTATTTATATATATGATAATCGTGTGTGTAACATTGCCAAAGAAATTAAGCCAACTTGGCGACCAGAAACAGATATCACAGATGTTCACAAGGCTTTCTTGTCAATGAATGAGCTCGATGTTCGCATGGTGGATGGTCGGTGGCTAGATGCAGGTACACATGAAAGTTTACTAAAAGCTTCTAACTGGATGGCTTCAAAGACTTATCAAAAAGATCTTGGTTTTGATGAATAATTAACAAAATAAAAATAAAACCTATGCACGTTAATGACTTTCCTTTTGGCGAGTTGCTAAAAAAAACTTGGGGCTGGACCTACAAAAATAAAATTTTGTGGATCATTGCTTTGTTTGCTGGAAGTGGTGGTTATTTTCTGAATTTCATTCCAAACGGTGATGATATGAACTCCCTGACTGGTGGAGAAGGATCTGTTGCCACTGCCTTAGAAAACACTAAAGCTATTGGTAGTGACGCTCCATTTATTCTTTTCGCTATTCTCGCAATTTTAGCTTTAGTCGCAGTCTTTTATTTAATTGGATTAGCTGCTCGGGCTGCTATTATTAGCGGCGTTGGTGAAATAAATTCAGGCAAGAAATATCGTTTTTGGAAGTTGGTTGGTGGTGGGTTCAAGAAAGTTCCAAGAATTTTATTAATGGGAATTATCATGGGACTTCCCAATATTTTATTTTTACTGTTAATGGTTTTTGGTGGTTGGCTAGGAGCTTGGTACGGAATTACTTTGTTATCAGTCTCTGGATTAGCATTTTTGCTTTATAATATTTACATTACAATTCTTCGCCACTATTCTTATTGCGAGGCAATTCTGAAGGAAAAAACTTCTTGGGACGCTATCACTTCAGGTGTCAAAATCGTGAACAAGAATTTTTGGGTCGTTGTTGTGACTGCTTTGATCCAGATCGGATTAAGCATGGGGATTGGCATTGGGACGTTTATTGCGTTGTTAATTATGGCTGTGCCTTTTGTGGTTTTGGGAGCTATCATGGCGCTTGGCCTGGGCGCGCTAGGCATGCTTATCCCGGCTATTCTGGGTGGTTTAACTTTTGTTGTTTTGATAATGGCTTTGAAAGGAGGAATTAACTTTTTCTTTAATGGCTTTTTGACTAATGTGTATTGGAAAATAGAAAAGTAGATAATAAAAAAACCGCCCTCTATCAGGGCGGTTTTTTTATTTGGTTAGAGGAAGTTTCCAAAGGGAATTTTCTTTTAGAAGAATGATTTCATCATCATCAGAGTTTATTCTGAAGGTATCAACATTCTCTATATCGAGTTCTATGATGTGATGCTTGTCTCTACTGTCCTTTTCAAGTATTAATAATTGATTGTCTCTTTGGATGAAAATGTAGTTGTCTGAGTCATGATGCCAGGTTGCGAGGTCTAGCCCTGTGCTGTATCTAGTAATGTTTTCGTCTGACAACTCAGTTTTGTTGATGTCTATGTATGATAATTCCTGATCAGTTTGTAGTAGGAGAAGGTTGTTTTGTTTATGTAGGTCTATGTTTTTTATATGTTCTTTGGTGAATAAAATTCTATCTAAATCTTGGCTAATTAAGTAAAAAACATTTTCTGGATCCTCTACAAAGGCGATTTTATTATTGTAGGTTTTATCAAAATGATAATTTTCATGCTTTAACTCAATTGATTTGTTATTATTATTTTTTTCATTTTTCAGGGTTGCTTTTGTTAGGACTGGTTTGTTATTCAGAATTTGAATTAGATAAACATTATCTTGAAAGACTAAATAATCAATTAAAGTTTCAGCGCTTGGTAGTGAAAATAATAATTCTGATTTCAGAGTTAGAAGGTTTGTAGAGAAAATTTTATTATTTGTTTGTGAATACAGGATGTTGCTGTTATTTATATTCCATTGAAAATTTGTTGCCTTGTGGGGCATGTTTTTGACATCTGATTCAAGCTCAATCTGTTGTTGTGGAAAAATTGTAGTTGCGATGTTTGGTGTCCCGTCTAATTGGAAGAATACTTTTGAATCATCTTCTGACCAAATAACATTGGTTATATCAAAAAGTTTGTTGTTGTTGTAAAGTAATTTTTCTCTTTGATTATTAAGGTTTAGTAAATATAAATAATCTTGTTTGAAATTTTGAGTAATGAATAGGGCGAAGTCATGATTTTTTGAAAAAAAGATTTCTTTGATTTCATGGTCACTAATTTTTTCTGGTGTTGATTTTGCAAATAGAATTATATCTTCTACAAAGGTTGTCTCTTGTGGCTTGACTGTAAGTTTTTTTGACCAAGAATAATAACCATCTTTGTTAACGTCAATTACATATTCATCTGGTAAAACATTGTTCAGTCTAGCTGGTGTGCTGTCATTAATTTCTTTGCCATTTAGAAGAACTGTTGCAGCTTTTGGTTCGGTTTCAATTACTAGTGCGCCTGTTCTTTGGACTTGCGCTTTTTTGAAATTATAGCGATAACCGGTTGTGTACATTAAAAGGAGTGGCGTTAAAACAAGAAACGCTAAAATAAGAGTAAAAGCAATAGCACGACGAATATTAATATTCATACAAAAATAATTATTTTGGATTTCGTCTATATCTTAGCCCATTTTTAGCAAAAAATCAAGGAATACTATTGCAGGAGAGAGTGAAAAATGCTATAATTAGGTAGTAAATATAAAAACTTAAAACTAAATGAATTTTATGACAAATTCACAAGATTTATTAAATGCGAACATTATTAGTGCGTTAGGTTTGGAAGCGTTGCCAAAAGAAGAAAAGCAGGCAATGATTGAAAAAATGACAGACCTATTGATGAAGCGAGTAATGATTCGTGTAGTGGACGAACTTTCAGACGAGCTTTTAGCACAAATGCCAAAAGAAGGGTCAAACCCAGAAGAGTTAGTTACCTTTATTGCAGAGAATGTGCCAACTTATGACGCAATCATGCAAGAGGAATTAATTAGATTAAAATCAGAGGTCTTGAAGGCCGCAGAACAAGTTGGATAAACTTGTTTTTTATTTAATAAAAATAAGACATTATGTCAAACAATGCTTTGGATAAAGAGGTTGTAAAAAAAATGCAAGCTGCTTATGATGAGTTTGCAAAGTACATGGCTAAGCTAGAGACAAAGGCAAGCACTTTAGTTAAAAAAACATTAAAGGATGTTGATAAGGATAAAATAGACTCAGCCATGGCTAAAATCAAAGCTTTATCAAATAAATAATAGAGGTTAGCTTTTTATAGTTAGCTTACAAATCATAATTAAAAAAATATGGCAGAAGCACCAAAATCGGGCGCTGAGGCTAAGGCTGAGGGCGTACCAAAAGCAGAACAAGAAGCTGTAAAATCACCAGAAGAAGCTCGTGATCAATTGTTAGGTTTAGCAGAGGGCTCTTTAGAAGGGTTAAAAGGAGTTTTACAAATATTAGATGGCACATCAAAGGACGCAGCTGCAGAAGAAATGCGTGCAGATGCTGGTATTAAGTTAGAAGAACTTAAAGAACTTTTTGCTAAGCTTTTAGCTGGACAAAAATCAGCTGAAGGAGCTGACGAAGAAGGAGAAGAAGAAAAATCACCAGAAGCAGCAGAGGCGGATAAAGAAAAAGAAGTTGGGTTTGAGGTTGGAAACAAGATTTCTTGGACAAACAAAAAGGGAGAGGTTTTGGAAGGTGAGGTTATGGCTGTTGAAGGTAAGACATCAAAGGATGGTACTCCTCAGGTTTCCGTTAAAGTGGCTGGAAAAAAATTAGTTTTTCTTATTGGAGTCGACAAGCTAACTAAGATTGAAGACAAGGATGGAGCAGAAAAAGAGTCTGGTCCAGAAAAATTAATTGGTGCTTGTAAGGATTGGAATGAGTTAATGGATGCTGTTAAAGAAATTGGTGATGTTAAACTAGGTGATAAAGCAGAGACTTCAGTAGCATATTTAAATAGGTTAATCACCCTTATCCAAACACAAGAAAGTCTTGGTAAATTTGTATCTGAAAGTTCAGACTTGGTTCAGTTTATTACTAAGGCTAATGGTTTACAAGGTAAAGTAATTGAATTGTTGAAAAAATCTGAAAAAGGAGCTGCAGAAAAAGAGACTCCTGCGAAAGAAGGCGAACCTGCAGAAGCAAAGACTTCAGCCAAGGTAGAATCTGGTTCTCCGGCAAAAGAGGCGCCAGCTAAGGCAGAAGGTGAAGCTACAGAAAAAGAACCAGGGAAAGTAGAAAAATTAAGAGAATTAGTAGGTCAAATTACTACAGCTTTGGAATATATTGATGCAGATAAGCCAACAACCGCCAAAGGACATGATTTAGTCAAGGAAGCACTTATTGCGGCTGGTGTTGTTTTGGAAGATTCTGAGCTAACAAAGTTATTTGATAATAATCGAGCTGGAACAAAGGAATACAAAGAAGCTTTAGAGGCAGCTCTAGGTAACGTTGAGGGTGTACTTAAATCGGCAGAAAAAGAAGAGGCGGCAGAAGTTAAAGAAAAAGAAAAAACTGATGCTGAAAAGGCTGCTGTAGAAAAAGCGGCAGAAAAAGTATCAAAGTTACGAGAATTAATAGATCAAATTACAAAAGCATTGAAATATTTTGATGCAGATAAGCCCACAACTGCAAAAGGACATGATTTAGTCAAGGAAGCACTTATTGCGGCCGGTGCTCTTTTGGAAGATTCTGAGCTAACAAAGTTATTTGATAATAATCGAGCTGGAACAAAGGAATACAAAGAAGCTTTAGAAGCGGCTCTTGCTAGAGTTGAGGCTTTACTTCGTGATGCAGAAAAAGAATTAAAGGATGCTGAGGATGGTGAAAGTGATATTGAAGGGGAGTTAGATCCCGAAGCTTTGATTGGTGCTTGTCAAAATTGGGATGAATTAATGGGTGCTATTAATCAGATCGGTGATTTTGAAGGTAGTGATGGAACTGTTCATACTTCAGAAATATTAGTTCAAGCAATTTTAACGATTAAAACAGTAGAAGAAAAAGGTGAATTTATTGGTGCTGGAGGGGCATTAGTTCAGCACATTACTAATACTCATGGTTTGAGAGTCAAAGTTATAGAATTATTATTAGTAAAAGGAGCTACTGAGTTACAACCAGATCCTGTTCCACCTGGTGGTGGTGAGGGGGTGCCTCCTGGCGGAACAGATGGTCCAGTTCCACCTGGTGGTGGCGAAGGTGTGCCTCCTGGTCAAGAAGGAGAGCCAACTTCATTTGAGATATCCAAAAATAACTATGCAGCCAGTAAGTCAAAGTTGTTTAAGGGGTTTGGAGGTCTTTTAGGCGTTCCACGGAGAGTATTTGACAGAAAAGGATATGCAGCGGCTCAAGAAGGTGTAGAGACCTCTAGGGCAGCTTTTGAAGCTGAACGAAATGCCTTGGTTATGGAAAATATTGATAATTTATTAACAACTGAATCCGCTCTAGCCGATGAGACAATGGCTAGAATGGCGGAGCAAAAGAGAATCCCAGGTGTTAGTTGGGCTTATGATCAGTGGAAGAAACTTGGTAAAGCAAGATTGATTGCTGGTGCAGCTTTGATGGGGATTGGTGTCGCTTCTGGTTTAGCTGGAGCAGGTGCTGCGGTGGTTGGTGGTGTTTATGTAGGGAGAAAGCTTTTGACACTTGGTGGTGCATCTACAGCCTTTGGTACATATGAAACACTAACAAATTTAACAGGTAAATTTGGTGCGCCAAAGATTAAGTTATCAGGCGAGAGGCAGGCAGAAGCAGAAGCAGAAAAACAGAATTTACAACGCACACATGGACGTTTTCGTTTCGGGGAAAATAAAAGAGCTTACAATGAAGCTTACCAAACAATGATGTCTGGGTTTGAAGAGGAAGAAATTCAGGCAGGTGCTGCAGAAAAATGGGATGATGATGAATTAAACAAATCTATTGCTTATTATGAATCAGAAAGTCCTTTTCGAGGTCAGAAGCCATCAGAAAACCCAACTTACATGGCTTTACTTAAACAAAAAGCTGAGAGGTTGAAAGGTGCTCTTGCTTCTGGTATCGAGGAGGCCGAAGGAGCTGTTGTTGGAGCTCGAGCATTGTATGAGCAAGAGATGAATGCTGCTAAAATTGAAAAAGTTCAAGAAAAGATAGGTGATGTTAAAAATTATCTTAAACAATGGTATCTAAATGAATATGGACCAGTCGATGAAGCAGAAAGAGAAGCTGTCGCGGATAGACTAAGAGAACAACTTCAAACTATGCCAGAAGAAGTTCAAGCGGTGTTGTTACGAGCAGACGCTGACACAAGAGGTGATCTAAGAGAATTATTAGTTGGTGAAACAGTTGATTCTTTGAATGCAGAAAGAGGACAGGAAATTGATGCTGATGCAGTGTGGGCAGCTGAGTGGAACCTAACTCCAGCTTTACAAGAGGAGTTTGAAGGTCTTCTAATTGGCAATGAGGCTTTGATGGAAGAAGCAGAAGAAGGTGCCCGAGAACAAATGGCAGACCTTGTTGCTTCTGTTGAGGAGTTAGAAGCAAACTTGGAAACAACACGAGCAGCAGTTATGAATACTATTACAACAGGCTTAAATGATCACGACAAAGCTGTTGAAAAAAGAACAATGACAGCTGTCCGACGTGATGCATATCGAAAGATGGTAGCCGCTATGGCAGCCGTCGCTATAAATACAGATTTAGTTAGAGACTTATTTACACCGGATCCAGAACCAGGACCTGGCCCTGTTAATCCTGAAACACCCCCAGAACCTGATGGTGGCGGAGGAGGTGGAGAAACACCCCCAGAACCTGATGGTGGTGGAGGAGGTGGAGAAACACCCCCAGAACCTGATGGTGGTGGAGGTGGAGAAACACCCCCAGAACCTGATGGTGGCGGAGGTGGTGAGGCTTGGGTTCCAGAAGAAGAGGGCTTTACTCCTTGGGATCCAGAAATAAGTGAAGCTGAAGTTGGTGAAAACCTAGATGGAGTTTTTGGTAAAGGTGATGGTGTTATTCATGTTGCCAAGGATTTAATGAAAACAAATCCAGAGTTGTTTGAGGGGATGACTGATAGTCAAATGCAAAGAACAGTTTTGAGAAAATTAATGGACACAACTTTGCCAAATGGTGAGCCAGCACTTTTGTGGGATGCTGATAAAGGCTGGGGGTATAACTTTACCTTTCACCCAGGCAATGAATTAACATTTACTACAGATGGAGATGGTCATTTTACTGGTTTTGAAGCAGAAGATTTCAAAATAAGAAAAGCGACTAACTGGAAAGATTTTGGTGGTGTTAAATTAGAAGAAGTTATAGAGGATTCTGGTGAAAATCCAGTAGAGGTTGCTGCAAATGCAAATGCGTCAGAAGGAGAATTGCAAGTATATGAGGTTGATAAGGCGATGATTGATAATGCAAATAAAATGAATGAACTGGCTGATGAGATTTTTGAAGCGAAAGGAGGGATTGCTGATGAGGTTCATGAATCTCCAATCATCGGAGATAGTGATAGTTCTTCAATGGCTGATCGATTAGAATTTACAGCAGAACAAGACAAGTATATTAAAATGCAAGAAGAATATTTAGCAGATATTAAGTCTGCTGATCAAGCTATTGAAACTGGGGGAGAATTAGTGCCTGATGCTGAGGTTGTTGTAGAAGCTCCAATTTCAGAATCTTCTCCAATAAAAGTCCAAACTGATAAGTATACTGGCATGGTTGACATTCATCAAGAAGGTGGACAGACTAAAGTGTTTGTAAAGGGGACTGTTGGTATATGGGATAAAGAATTAATTGATGAAGGGATTCTAAAAAAGGATGCGTTTAGTGTAGGACATGAAACACACGGAGGAATTAGAGATTTTAATCGTTCTGCTGTTCGTGGTCTCGGACAACGAGTCTATGTGCTTGATTCAGCGTTAGATGATTTAAGATCAACTGGTCAGGTTGAAAGAGCAGCACTTCTAGAAGATTACATAGACAAGGTTAAGACTGGAGCAGTGAAGGAATATGGTGACATCTTCCAATAATTAGCGTGAAAGAAGGGGCTTTTGCCCCTTCTTTATTTTTACATACAAATGTGTTAAAATAGCTATTGATATTAATATTCAAATTTAGCTAATATGTTTAAATTTCAAATCGAGGGAGGACATGAATTAAAAGGCCAAATTAAGGTAAATGGTGCGAAAAATGCGGCTCTAAAGATCATTGCCGCGTCTTTGTTATCTGATGAAGAAATCACCATTACTAATGTACCGAATATAGAAGAAATTAACCGCTTATTGGAGCTTTGTAGATTTCTTGGTAGCGAGGTCAGCCGAGAAGATGGGAGCATTGTAATGAAGACACCTGAGATTCTAGAAACAGAACTTGATCCTGAAATGGTCAAAAAGATTAGAGTTTCTATTTTACTACTTGGTCCGATTTTACTTCGAAAAGGAAAAGTAAGCATGCCTCATCCAGGTGGTTGCGCTATAGGCCAACGACCAATCGATTTGTTTGTTGATGGGTTCAAAAAGTTTGGAGCAGAGGTTACAGAGGATAATGATGGTTATCATTTTAAGGCAGACCGATTAAAAGGGATGAAAATGATATTTCCAAAGATTTCTGTAACAGTAACAGAGGTTATGATGATGACAGCTACTTTGGCTGAAGGAAAAACAGTTTTGAAAAATTGTGCTTGCGAACCAGAAATTCCAGCTTTAGCTGATTATTTGAATAAATGCGGTGCAAAAATTACAGGTGCAGGTACACATACTATAGAAATTGAAGGCGTAGAAAAATTATCAGCCAGTGAAGTGGCTGTTATTCCAGATAGAATTGAGGCTGGAAGTTTTGCCATTCTTGGTGCTCTATGTGGGAACTCAATAAAAGTTACAGATTGTAAGCCTGAACATCTAGACTCTCTTTGGACAATGTTTGACCGAATGGGAATAAAATATACTTTGGGCGAAGATTGGGTGGAGGTTTGGAAAAATCCAAATGCAAAAGCAGTCGATATTGTAACTCATGAATACCCAGGTTTTGTTACAGATATTCAACAACCATTTACAGTGCTTTTAACTCAATCACAGGGAATGAGCTTGGTTCATGAAACGATTTTTGAAGGAAGACTTTTCTACACAGACAAATTAAAACAAATGGGGGCAAATATAATTATGTGTGATCCTCATCGAGTAATTGTTAACGGTCCAAACAAATTATATGGACGACTTCTTCATAGTCCAGATTTGCGAGCCGGTTTTGCTTTAGTTCTAGCTGGATTGGTGGCAGAAGGAGAAACAGTTATTGAAAATATTTACCAAATTGATCGTGGTTATGAGAAAGTCGAAGAAAGACTTCAGGCTCTAGGTGCTAAAATTAAAAGAATCGATTAATTATGGATTATTCAAAAGGACAAAAACAAAAAAAAACAAAAATATTAATTGCAGTCTTAATCATCGTTTTACTGGCCTCATTCTTTGGCGCAGGCTTGATTATTGGGAAAGTAACTAGTGGAAAAATTACATTTAGAGGAGACATTGAACTATATAAACCAACAGATTTGCCTGATATGTTTGATAGCAAGTTGCTTGGTCAAGTTTGGACTATTATTCAATCTGATTATGTTGACAAGGAAAATGTTGATGAAACAAAATTGTTTTATAGCACGATTGAAGGCTTTGTAGCTGGACTAGGAGATCAACATTCTGTTTTCTTTGATCCAGAAACAACAGACGAATTTGAAGCTCAAATAGCGGGTGAATTCGAAGGGATTGGAGCTGAAATCTCAATCAAGGATAGTATTTTGACAGTCGTGGCGCCTTTGACCGGTTCTCCAGCAGAAAAAGCTGGTTTGATGTCTGGTGATAAGATTTTTGCGGTGGATGGCAAGGACATTATTGGTTTGAGCGTGGACAAGGCAGCTCGTCTTATTAGAGGGCCAAAAGGAACGCAAGTTACACTGTCAGTTATTCGTGGAGACGAAGATCCTCTGGAAATTATCATTACTCGTGATGTAATTGAGATGCATAGCGTAGAATGGGATTTTCGTGATGATGGACTTCTTTATCTAGAATTAAAGGCTTTCAACGGCGACACCATGAAGTTGTTTAAACAATTGGTTAATGAGGTGAAGGCAAGAAATCCAAAGGGGATTGTGCTCGATCTTAGAAATAACCCAGGTGGATTATTAACAACAGCTATGGATGTCAGTTCTTTGTGGATTGAAGACGAAGTTTTGGTGGTTGAGAAGTTTGGAAATGGACATGAAAAAAAATATAGTGCGAATGGCAAAGCGCCATTCAAAAATATAGCAACAGTTATTTTAATCAATCAGGGAAGTGCGTCTGGGTCAGAGATTTTGGCTGGTGCCTTTCAGGATTATGAGCTTGGAGAGTTAGTTGGGCAAAAAAGTTTTGGAAAAGGATCAGTTCAGGCATTAAAGAAATTGCCAGATGGATCTTCTCTTAAAATTACAACTGCCAAATGGCTAACACCAAAGCATAGATCAATTTCTGATGAAGGTATTGTGCCAGACGTTGAAGTTGAATTCACTCGTGAAGACATGGATGCAGAAAGAGATCCTCAATTAGACAAAGCAATAGAATTATTAACCAAATAAATGTATGAAAGTAGTATTGATCCAGCACATACAAGGGTATGGACGCAAAGGGGAGGTAAAAGACGTAAAGGATGGTTATGCTTTGAATTGTTTATTGCCACAGGGCAAGGCAGTTCAAGCAACAGAGAAGAATGTAAAAAAATATTCAAAGTTGGTAGAAAAAGAAAAAGTTCAAAAGCAAGTTATGTCAGAAGAGCCAAATGTTTTGGCCAAGAAATTACGTGGAGTTGTTTTGGATTTTGCTGAAAAGGCAGATGAAAGTGGTAATTTTTTTGCTGGTGTGACAAAAGATAAAATTGCTAAGGCTTTGGTGGCCAAAGGGCTTGTAGTGAAAAGCAAGCAGGTGAAACTAGATGAAGCAATCAAAAAAGAAGGCCAATATCCAGTAAAAGTTGAAGTAGCTCCAGGTGTGGAAAGTGAAATTAAGGTTGTTACAAAAGTAACTGCTTAAAAAAATTAATATAAAATATAATAATGTTCAAAAGAGTTAATCTTTTTTTAGGCGAATGCTTCGCAAGACAGGCGATGAAGGATTCCTGCCCCCTAAAAAAGAATAGCTCTTTTTTAATTTAAATTTATGGCAAAATACATTTTTGTAGTTGGAGGAGTTATGTCTTCCGTTGGAAAAGGAGTGGCGGCAGCTTCTGTTTCAAAAATTATTCAATCAAAAGGACATAAAGTTGCAAACATCAAGTGTGATATGTATGTTAACATTGATGCTGGTACAATCCGTCCGGCAGAACATGGAGAGGTGTTTGTTGGTGAAGATGGTGTTGAGGCTGATCAAGATCTTGGTAATTATGAACGATACACAGACGAGACCTGTACTATGGATAATTACATTACCACTGGACAGGTTTATCAGGAGGTTATTAGAAAGGAAAGAAACCTTGAATATGAGGGAGAGGACGTGGAGGTTGTGCCTGACATACCAAATGAGATTATTAGGCGTATCAAGGCCTGTCAGTCCAAGAATGAGGCTGATGTGGTGGTTGTAGAGTTCGGGGGGACGGTTGGGGAGTATCAATTACTTCTTTTTCTAGAAGCAGCTAGAATGATGAAAGCCAGAGATCCAGAAGATGTGGCTTTTATTATGGTGAGTTATTTGCCAACTCCAAGCTTGCTTGGGGAACAGAAATCAAAGCCAACTCAATACGCTATCAGAACATTAAATTCAGCTGGTATTCAACCAGACTTTATTATGTGCCGAGCTGACTTGCCAGTCTCAGAATCAATTAAAAATACTATTAGCACGGTTTGTAGTTTGTCAAAAGATAGAATTATCTCTGCGCCAGATGTTAATTCAATTTATGATGTGCCTGTTAATTTTGAAAAAGAAAATCTTGGTGAGAAGTTGTTGAAGATTTTGAATTTAGAAGCTAAAAAAACAAACATGGAGGATTGGGTTGAGTTGTCTACGAAAATTAAAACCTTAACTGATGAGGTAACGATTGGCGTGGTTGGGAAATATTTCAATTTCAAGTCTTGTCGAGATACTTATATATCTGTTTTGGAAGCAATTAACCATGCGACCTGGTTAAATAACAAAAAGGTAAATATTTTGTGGCTTGATTCAGAAAAATACGAAGAAGATCCTTCTAAGTTAAAGGAACTGGATGAGGTTGATGGTATTGTTGTGCCAGGTGGATTTGGTTCTCGTGGTGTAGAAGGCATTATTGCCTCAATCAAGTATGCCAGAGAAAACGACATTCCATTCTTGGGATTATGCTATGGTTTGCAGCTTGCCACAATTGAATTTGCGCGAAATGTTTGCGGTATCGCTGGAGCAACTTCAACAGAGATTGATGAGAACGCGGAACATCAAGTGATTCATGTTATGGCTGATCAAATTGAAAAGATAAAAAAGAAAGATTACGGCGCTACTATGCGACTAGGGGCTTATCCTTGTGTGCTTGATGAAAAATCAAAGAGTTTCAAGGCTTATGGCTCAAAGGATATCTCTGAAAGACATCGTCATCGTTATGAAGTAAATAATGATTACAGAGGACAATTTGAAAAGAGTGGTTTGCTTATTGCTGGAACTTCTCCAGACAAAAGTTTGGTGGAAATAATTGAACTCCCCAATCATCCGTTCTTTGTAGCCACACAGTTTCACCCAGAATTTAAATCTAGACCAATTACAGGACATCCATTATTCAATGAATTTATAAAAGCTAGCATTGCTAGAAAAAAATAATATGATTGATTTATCAAAGATAAAAACAATTGCGGTGGTTGGGGCTTCTAATAACGAGAGTAAGTTTGGCAATAAAATCGTAAAGAATTTGATGTCTAGAGGGTTTGAAGTTTATCCCATTAATCCGAGAGAAAAAGAAATTGAAGGCTTGAAAGCTTTTTCATCTATTAAAAATTTACCAGCTGTACCAGATTTGGTTGATTTGGTTGTGAGGTCAGAGGTTGGGCTCGGAGTTGTAAAGGAAGCCATTGAAATTGGTGTGAAAAACATTTGGATTCAGCCTGGGGCTGAGTCAGATGAAATAGTTGATTTGCTAAATAGCCATTCAGAGATTAACTCGATTTCACTGTCTTGTATAATGCTGAGATAAAATAATACTGATGTACTGATAATACAGTGATTTACATGATATAAAAAAGACTCGTTGATACGAGTCTTTTTTAGTATTGTATTTTTATGATCTATGCTCCATGTTCTCTGCTCTATGATTTTAGTATTGTAGAATTGTTTTAATCTTGCTGGTTTCTTCTGGTCTGTGTGAAAGTATTTTATCAATGTTTTGTACTGCGCTAGTGGAAGCTTCTAAAAAGCCATTCATGGCTGCTTCTGCAAACCAACCACTCTCTAACCAATCAAACAGCCATTGGTTTGTATATCTGGGGTCTTCCATAGTTGTTCCAGAGCCGATTGCCTTTAGCCAACGTCTATTAAAGTGTTCTTGTGAACCAATCGGTTCTGACATGATGATAGGAATTCCAAGTGCAGTGTAGAAACTCAATTCACTAGGTTTTGTCCAAAGAATGTCTGTGTGTCGAAGAGCCTTATCAAATTTGTTAAAGTAATCCATCTTTGTTTGACTAAAGATGATCTTGATCTTGTTTTGCTTTAGTTCATTAGCCATTCCTAATTCACGTATTTCTTTCTTAAAGAAAGTGTTGACTTGATTGTGAACTCCGGCCACAAGAATCATTCTTATTTTATCTTGTTGAATGTCTTGCTTTAAGCTTTTTAGGATAGTTACACCCAGTTCACGTTGAGCCCCCGCTCCACCAATGGCAAACATAATAGTAAGTGGATGATGTTTCTTTGGTGGGAAATTAGACTTGCCTAGATGTTCACCAATAGAATCGTAGTATCTTTTTAAATAAATTTTTTTCGGATCCAGGTTGTAAAGACGTTCTCCGAGATATTTTCTTAATTTTGTTTCTTTGGCTCCACCTACTAATTCGTCTGGTAGGGGAAAGCCAGTGACAAAAATATTATCTGGGTTTACACCATACATTTTTAGTCTTTGTTCAACCCTATAATTTGGAGCAAAATATTTGATCTTACTTTTCTTGGGATCTAGTGGTGCCCAGGCTCGACTAACATCAGTATCAGTGCACAGACAATAAATTTCTCCTGGATAATTGAACACATCTGCCATAAAAGCAGGAATGAAAAAGGTTGAAACAATTGGGATTGGGTTCTTGGCGAGCTTGTCAATCAAATGTTTGCCCCATTTTTTCTTTTTGATCAATGAATAGGTAGATTTTAATTGAATTGTTGGAGCTGATAAATCTCTTTTGGGATAAAAAGGTTGAATCTCTTGAAACTTATCAAAGACATCCCAGGCAATTTCACCTAGAACAGGCACTTTTTTGAATCTAGAAAAAAACTCATACATTTTTCTACTTTGATTCCAAATGTCTCGATCGGCCTTTGGAATTCCCGTGTAAGAATTAGCATTTACCAGGGCGCTATGACAACAAGCTTTTCTAAGTGGAGAGGCAGCTCGTTGATGACCGTAACCCATGTCCACGGCTACAATATGAGCCTTTTGATGATTGTGTTTCATAAAAAAATATAAGTAATAACTATCTTAATTTTACCATAATTGAGCAATAAAAAAAACCGCCCAGCTCCTTTGAGGAGGGGGCGGTGTGTGCTCAGCTGAGCACTGCGGTCAGTCGGCCGAGAAGTCCAGGCGCGGCTCTGGCCAGTTTGCGTTGTAGCTCGACATCAAGCCCTAGCAGAACGTTGTCCGTTGTTCGGACATGCTTTGCCATGGTCTTGAGAAGATTGAGCGTGATGGCTGCTGCTAGCTGGGGTTCTTCCTTCCGGATGCGGTCGACACCTTCGCGAGTCAGTACGGCGATGGTGGTGTTGGATTCTCCTGAGGCATTGACTCGGACCGATCGAGGCTCACCGTCGATGAAGCTGAGTTCACCAAAGGATTGTCCGATGCTGAAGGGGACGCTGAGGGTCTTGCTGATCGTGGCTGTGGCCTCGCCAACAAGCACGATGCAGATGTGCGTGGATTTCTCGCCCTTCATGACGATGGGTTGGCCGGGCTTGAATTCCCTGATCTCGCAGTACTGGCGTACTGCCTGTTCGTGAAGACCTCTTCCGTAGCCGTCGAAGAGCTGGATAACAGTGTCCATTGAATTTACCTCATTACCTGTGGGTTGACAGAGAACGACTGACACAAGTATTTTAGCAGATTTTGACATAAATGGAAGGCTTGTTGATAAATAGCTATTGAAAAATAGTATGAGTGTAATATGATGAATGTGGAGGCTGAATTCGGTTAAAACAGGGATATTGTTATAGCATCTCTTTGCCGTATTGAGCCTCTTTTTTTATATTTGTTTTTTTTGTCTTTTTGTAGTAAATTATAATGTTCCAACAGTGGAGGTGAAGGAAAAATGGAAAATGAAGTTTATGCTCAGAGAGCTGAGATAGTCAGTTCATTTGCGATTGTGATCCTTGCAATTCTTGCTGGTTGGTCTTTGCATCGACAAAGATTAAGGATTTGGAAGTCCAAAAGTGGGGCCTCAATCTCTGTTAGTTGGATGTTGTACTTTTGCTTCTTGTCCTGGGTTTACTTTGTGTATGGGTGGGCAACAGATAAGACTCCAATGATTTTTCATGGTTTGATTAGAGGGGTCTTTCATGTTCCTATTCTAATTGGATTGTGGAAATTCAAATCCTACACTAGAAAAGAAAAAGGGTTGGTTTGGGTCTTGTTCTTTCTCTTGGCTTTGATGATTGTCATTCCTTGGAGAAATTATCTTTTTCTCCTCTTATCTTCTTTTGGAGTTGTGTCGATGTTTTTGCAACCCTGGGAGATGGTAAGGGAATCCTTCCCTTACCATCCCTGGTTCGAATCCCATGCTTTAGAACGATAAAAAAACGACGAACATAAGGTTCATCATTTTTTTATGGCTCGGAGACAGGGAATCTCACGCGTCACTTCGTGTACTTCCAGAAGGGCTTCCGCCCCTCTGTCTCCCCCCGAAAGTAAGGGAATCCTTCCCTTACCATCCCTGGTTCGAATCCCATGCTTTAGAACGATAAAAAAACGACGAACATAAGGTTCATCATTTTTTTATGGCTCGGAGACAGGGATTCGAACCCCGATTGCTTGGACCAAAACCAAGAGTCCTACCATTAGACGATCTCCGAACAAAGTCATATATATACTAACTTAAAATATTGCTTTCGTCAAGTTTGATGTGGAGAGAAGATCTGCTATAATTGGGGTAATATGAAAAAAATAATTGCAGTAATTTGTTTAAGTTTATTTGTTTTTCCTTTTGTTGTAATGGCGGAAGAAGCGGTTTTAGTTGAGCCTCAAGACACTGTTTTTAAGGCTAGGGTGGTAGAAATAATAGAGGAGCAAGAGATAACAAGAGAAAGTGGCAATACAGCCATTCAACAACATCTTAAATTAGAGGGGTTGGAGGGAGATTGGAAGTTCAAAAAATTTGAAGTGAATGGTATTGGTGGGTTGGATGTGGTTGGTGGTGTAGAGTCGAGTGTTGGGAATAAAGTGATTGTTACACATTCAATAAATATTGATGGTTCTGAATCATTTATTATTACTGATTTTGTTCGGCTTAATTATTTATATTTTCTGGTGGCCATCTTTATAATTTTGATGGTTGGAATTGCTCGTTGGACGGGTGTCAAAGCCATTGGAAGTTTAGCTCTGTCCTTTGTCGTCATCATGTGGTTTGTTATTCCTCGGATTATTGCGGGCTCAAGTCCATTGCTCATTAGTCTCCTTGGTGCGATTGTTATTCTGGCTTTAGTTATTTATATTCATTGGGGCTTCAAGATGAAAGCCCATATCGCTACGGTCAGTATCTTTATTAGTTTATTACTCACGGGGCTAATCTCAATCATATTTACTAATTTAACAAAACTGTCTGGTTTGGCTGATGATAATGTTTTGTATCTGGTTGGGCAGTCAGGTGTTAATATTCAATTTGAAGGTTTGCTTTTGGCTGGGATTATTATTGGTACTCTCGGTGTGCTAGATGACGTGGTTATTAGTCAGGTTTCGATAGTGGAACAATTAAAAGAAGTTAACCCCAAGATCCCGATGTGGGAAGCATTTAGAAGAGGTATGAAAATTGGAGTTGATCATTTGAGTTCAATGACAAATACTTTATTCTTGGCTTACGCCGGAGCTTCATTGCCTTTGTTGTTGTTATTCCATCTTCGGCAAGAACCATTTATGAAGATTTCGCAGATTTTGAATAATCAAATGATTGCTACTGAAATAGTTAGAACTTTAGTTGGAAGTATTGGTTTGATTTTGGCGGTGCCGATTGCAACATTTTTTGCAGCTTATTATTTGAAAGGCAAGAAAGAGAAGAATTAAGATAACTTAAATTGGGAACATATTTGTAGAGACGCATGATTATGCGTCTTTCTTTTATCGCCTGTCTTTGTTTTGAACTGCACCTCAAAGGTTGCAGTCCAACAGACTTTTTATAACTAAAAAGTATGCAAAAAGTTTTGAGGCTCCACTATTCGCGGGCGATGATTAATATTCCCATTTCTTTTCCTGGCGAAAGTTCTGCCTCAAACTCCGCCGCAGCTGCTTATTATTCCTCTTTAAAATTTTCTTCAAATAAAACTATTTTATTGTGGCGGGGTCTGGGTTCATCCTACGCCAAGGCTACGGATGACAGGTTCTTTTAATAGAGCTTGTCCTTTGTAGCTTTATGCGTAAAAGGAAAGTTGTGCCAACTTTTGATTACAAAAGTGGGTCGGGCGCCAACCTTTATAGGTGGCGAACGAAACAACGACAGGCGCTAGTCTTTGTTGATAAAAAAATCCCCACGCACCTGATTGCAGGTGGTGGGGAAGTCAGACTAGTCAGCGAGAGTGATCTTGCAGCGCGTCCAGTAGGGATCGTTCGGGAAAAGCAGGGCGTGCGGCGTTCTCTTGACGACAGTCAGGGTCCCGTCCTCGTTTTTCTCAAAGAGCCAAAGCCCCATATCGAATACGAGATGGCGATCTTCATCTACTGAGAGGTCGATCTTGCCAGTTGGTAATTCAGTGGCTTTCTTGATGATGTTCGGCGTGATCGGGAGGAAGTTGCCTGCTGCGGCAATTCCTTGGAGCGTAGCTCCTACCAAACGGTCGAGGTTCTCCAAGAAGGAGGTGTGATAAATGGGCCGGAACATACAGTACCCGATGTGATTCGAGTTGGGAATCCCAACGTGGAAGTTTATATATATTACTTCTTTTTGTCAATAAAAAAATCCCCACGCACCTGATTGCAGGTGGTGGGGATGGCGACTAGTTGGCGAGAGTGATCGTGCAGCGCGTCCAGGTCGGGTCGCCCTGGAAAAGCTTGGAGTGGTGCGTTCTTTTGGCAAAAGTCATCGTTCCGTCCTCGTTTTTCTCGAAGAGCCAAAGCCCCGTATCAAGGACGAGGCTGCCTCCATCTACCATGATGCTGATCTTCCCGCTATGTGGATTAATGGCCTCTTTGATCGTGAGAGGTTCGATGGGGAAGTGGTAACCAGCGTCTTGGATGCCTTGGAGAGTAGCCCCTTCCAGTTGGTCGAGGTTTTCCCAGAAGGATTGGTCATAAATGGGCCGGAACATACAGTGCTCGATGTGATTCGAGTTGGGAATCCCAACAAGCGAGTTTATACATTTTATATCTTTTTGTCAATCATCCTTCGATAAACTCAGGACAAAAAAATCCCCACGCACTTGTTGCAAGCGGTGGGGTTGCGTTCACCTGAGAGTGATCTCGTATTTCGTGAGGGGCGGATCATTGGGGAAGAGATTCGCGTGTGTCGTTGTCTTGACGAGGAGAATTTTGGTTTCGCCGATTTTGGCGAATTTCCACAGCCCTTCGTCAAAGGTAAACCGGCGTCCATTTTTCGTGCCGATTTGAACGAGCATGGGTTCTTGAGTAGAGGCATGATCAATGACGTCGGCTGGAAGGTCTGGGAAGTTCCCATGGCTTGATGCCAGCCCCCTGATTGTCGCTCCGATCAAGCGATGAAGATCGTCTATAAAGGATGGGGAGGAGATCGGTAGAAACATACAGTACCCGAGGTGATTCGAGTTGGGTAACCCAACAGGGGCGTTTATATATTTTACTTCTTTTTGTCAATTATCCTTCGATAAATTTAGGATAAAAAAATCCCCACGCACCTGATTGCAGGTGGTGGGGAAGTGCCTCAGGGAAGTTCGATGGTACACTGGAACCATTCGGGGTCGCTCCCGAAGAGTCCTGTGACGGGCGTCATTTTGACAAGCCTGAACTTTTTGGGCCCATATTGAGCGAATGACCAGAGACCCGAGGACAGGAAGATCAGATCGTCCTGGTTCGTTGTGATAACCAGAGATCTATCTTCCCAGACCTCTACCTTTCTGATAGTTTGCGCTTCAGGCAACCCCTTCGACGAGGAAGTCATCCCCGGGATGGGCTGGAGTGTGCTGCCTTCGCAGTTATCTGCTAACGCCGCACTCGAACTGTCGGACAATGGTTTGAACATGTGGACACCTCCTGTATTCCACGATACAAATTCGACTTGGAACCATAACATTGTGTTATATTTATGTCAAAAATTATTTTTTTCTGCGTTGACAAAACCTCTCTTTTTTGGTAGAGTAAAAGCGTTATGAAAAAACAAAAGAAGAAAATTGTATCTTGTAGAAATATTAATATCATTGCCAATTATGTTTACAAAAACCTTGGTAGTGATAGTTTGTTGTTGGAAGATCTGCCGCATGACATCAGTTATTACAAAGACGAAAATAGTTGGGTGACTTTGAGCGAGTTTGTGCTTATCATGCGAAAGGCCATTGGTCTTTTGAAAGATTATGAGGCTCCGTTCAAAATGGGTTTGTCTGCTCAGGAGTTAGAATCTTGGGGCGCTTTCAAATATATCCAAAAGGTGTTTGCTAGTGTGATCCTTGGTCCAATTGAACTTTACAAACAAGTTGGCAAGTACAATGGTTTTTTTAACAAGACAAAGGACATGCTCATTGTTCAAAAAGAAAAGGGGCAGTGTGATTTTAAAGTAAAATTTAAGAATAATGTAAATCCAGTTGATGATTTTTTTAGTGATGCCTTTATCCGTGGTATATTTACGAGCATCCCCAGAATTTGGAACCTGCCGGAGGCTAGATTAGAAGAACCAATGTTAGAGTATGATCTAAAAACCTTGTTAATTAAAATTGGAGAAGTTGACGAATCCGATATAAAATTTATTGGTGGTCGGATCATTGTTAGAAATGTAGAAATTGGAAGACAAGTGGTTTTATTGCCAGAAGAAAAAAAGGAAGAGTTGTATTTAGGTAAATATAGAGAGTTTCAATCTGATGATGATTGGGAAATGGTAAGATGGGGCTTTGTTATTACTTCAAATATAGAAATAAATAAGCATTTAATTTTGAAGGCTGGTGAAATTTACAACGCACCGTATTTTATTTATAGAATTTCATGGAGACCATTGAATTGGTTCCAAAAAATGTATCAATTGGTCGTAAAATCTTTTGTAAGTAAGAATGCATATAGAGAAGGCTTGGAGTCTCAGCTCGATACGATCAAAAATTATGTAGAAACTTTGGAAGATAAGGTTTTAAAAAGAACAGAGGAATTAAATGATGCAAAGGAAGAGTCTGAGTATTGGAGAGGCAAGGCGGAAGATCTTTTGCAAACCATGTTGCCAGAAAATATTGTGCAGAAGATGATGAAAGAAAGATTGGTGACAGAGGAAATGGAGGGGACAATTGTATTTACAGATTTGGCCGGCTTCACAGCCTTTAGTCGTGACTTAGAGCCAGAAGAAGTCTCTCGGCATCTTACAGAGTATTTTACCGCCATGAGTGAAATTATTCATGAGCATGGTGGTTGGGTCAATAAGTTTTTGGGCGATGGCATTTTGGCTTTGTTTGGTCTTAATGACAAAGAGGGCCACATAGAAATGTCTATAAAAGCTTCTTTGGCTATGCAGGCTGCTATGCACAAATTCCCTTGGCACAAGAGAGTGGGGATTGCGACTGGGAAATTTATTACTGGTGAATTTGGTACAGAAAAGACACGACGATTCGATTGTCTTGGCCATACTGTTAACCTTGCAAGTAGATTACAGTCTCATGCAGAAATCGGTGAACTATTAGTTTGTTCAGATACGTTTTTGAAAATGAAAGATAAGTTTAATTTTGGTGTAAAAAAACAAATATCTCCTAAGGGCGTAGGAGATATAAGTGTTTATCCGTTGAAGTTAGAAGATAATGGTTAAGCTACGTCTTCGAGAACACCAAACTTATGTCGAGTAGCATATTTCAAGAGTTTTGGATCAGGACTAATGGCGGTTGGATGTCCAACTAGCTTTAGAAAGGGAACATCTGAATAACTGTCAGCGTAAGCATAACTTTTCTTTAGGTCAATATGAGCTTTTTTTGCAAAGTTAGTTAGCATCTTAGCTTTAACATCTTTGTAACACAGACAATTAACATTGCCAGTATAACAATGATGGTGAGTTTCCATCTTTGTATCTAATGAAGTTCTTCCCTGGAAGAATTTTTTAAATTCCATAGCTAGTGGATGAATAACTTCGGAGACAAAAATAATTGAATGGTTTTGTTCGGCATGATCTTTTAGAATTGGAAGCATACCGTATTGCATATTGCCGAGAAGTTTTTGGTTGAAGGATGTGTGAACTACTTTTCTTAGCTCGCCAACATCCCAGCCACGCAAAACCATCAAAGCTTTTTTCATTAAGTCTATGTGTTCAATTTTTCCCATTTTTTCTAGGAACAGCCAGTAGAAAACTTTGAAGGCTTCATCATAATGAATTCTATGTAGCCCAAAAAGGTAACCAACCAAATCTTTTTGTGATAGTCCTTCATAAATTGTACGGTCGATATCTACAAAGACACCGATTTTTTTTGTTTTTGGTTGTTTGAAATAGCTTGGTTCATAACGGGAGGGGAGCATTTTTACGATTGCTCTTTCAACTTCGTCTCGAAGATGTTGAACTTTGGCCTTTGGGAAAATCATTTTTGTGGCCGGTCGACCCTTGGGAGGTGTTAGTGCTTTTCCGAAATTAAAGGTGACTGGACCTGGTATGACTGTATGCTCAGTTGGGAAAACCCTTTCCGCATTGCAAATACTTATTGGAATTATTGGTGTGTGACTTCCCATGGAAATTCTAGCAATGCCGGTATGAAAGTAGTGGAGCAGATGTGTAAGTTCAATATGTCCTTCTGGAAAGATAATTAGAGAGTTTCCTTGTTTTAGTTCTCTAATCGCATGTTTAATAGCATGTGGTTTTGATTCTCCGTCTGGATATCGTTTGTCATCTACTGCATCTCTACGAACATGAACGGTTCCCATTTTTCGGAGCCAAGTGCCAAGAATTTTTGGAAATTGTTGAAGTGGAGCAGTAAAGAGAACGGCTTTTTCTCCCAGAATAGTTATTAGCATGAAACCATCAAAAAAACTTGGATGATTGGATGCATAGATAACAGGCTTATTTTTTTCTATTCGTTCTGGGTGGTTTATAATTGATTCTATTTTATTTATTTTGATAGCGGCGCCAATAACAAAGATAGCGGCACGTCTCCAAAGTTGATTTCTTTTTTCTATTTTATAAAACTTTTCAATGATAATCATTGGAAACAAAAAAAGGGATGTTAAAACCCCAATATCAAACGTAAGCCAGAAATAATGAAACTTCGCTAGTCGTGTATTTTTATTTTTTTTCATATATATCATATTATACAATATTTTTGTCTGATTAAGAAATCTAGCTGTAGTTAAGTTTGGCTTGACTTTTATCTTGTCAAATGGTATACTGAATTGATTTGAAAACCAGGAGGACACAATGGATCCATTCAAGCTTTGGTTCGGAAAGTTCGAAAGAAAGACAGTCACTCAGCTCATGTTCACCAGAGGTGGCTACGGCTACCTCAAGGACTTCGTCCTCGCCAAGATGAGGGACGTCCCAAGTCTCAAGACTCGCATTCGTCGAGTTTTCAAAAGTGCTGATCATCTGCCGGTTACGGCGAAGTGTGAGAAGTGCGACAAGGTCGCGACTCACCTCATCGTTCAGGGAAATAGATCTCACGGCTATACCTTCCTTCCCCAAGCTCGATGTTCAGACCATCTGGATGTCTGGCCCGGGGCGCAGGTTTTTCCGATCAAGTTCTCGTCCTTGGATCGATTCCACAGCCGAGGTGATCAGTGGCGGTGCACTCAGCACATCCGTCGGATGTGTGGACTCGATGGGAAGAGGTTGAGTGCACAGGGTTACCTGGACTTCTTCTTCCCGCCTGAGACGGCGCCGTCGAATCCTGACAAGCCTGCGGCTACAGCAAAGGACGAGCCCCCGACGACGAAAGATGGGCAGTTGTTTCTGCTCTAGCCTTCAACAGGACCAACGTCAAACGTTTGGTCCTGTTCTTTTTTAAAAAGCCTAAATATGGTATAATCTAAACAGAAGAAAAGGCTCTCTTTTTAATTTTTAAGTTGTTAAAATTATGCTGTGGTTTTGGATAGTTATTGTTTCTCAATTTGCAAATGCAGGTGCACAAATTT